>ULUC01049756.1_pt1 | contig 18291 bp, 20 predicted proteins | sample 1958151 | NCBI WGS metagenome assembly ULUC01 (sample SAMEA4835750, study PRJEB28245) | human gut metagenome | biome: gut microbiome; material: fecal sample | place: Denmark | collected 2008
GGCAGAGTTAAATATGCGCTATTTTAATTCCGCCAACGGGTCACATATTTCTTTTTAGATTGAATTTTCATATTATCATTCAAAACTCTATCTTTACGGCATGAAAATCACCAAGAAACAGACGATCGGCGAAAACCTGCTCTATGTGATGGTCTGGTCGGCCATCATTCTGGTGCCGGTGCTCAACTCGCTGATGATGTCAGAGCTTCACGTCAGCTGGGAAAACGTATTGATCGCATGGCGCAAGATCGCGCCCTACCTCATCATATTCATCGTCCACAACAGCGTCATCGCGCCGCGGTTCATGCTCAAGCACAAGTATTGGAAGTATCTGATAACCAATCTGACGCTGATCATCGGCACGTTCTGGTTCGTGGACTTCTACGAACAGCACATCACCGACAGCCTGCTCTTCTCGGACCTCTCCGAAGACCAGTTCATCGAGCACCGCAAGGCGTCGTTCACCGATCTGGAAATGTACTGGAACGTGATTTTGGGATTTTTCATGTCGGGGGCCAATACGGGCATCAAGCTCATGTACCAGTCGATACGCGACGAACAGCAGATGGAGGAGCTCAAACAGCAGAACATGCAGGCCGAAATGGATTATCTGAAGTACCAGATCAATCCCCACTTCTTCATGAACACGCTCAACAACATCCATGCGCTGATCGACATCGACACGGAATATGCAAAAAACGCCGTGATCGAGCTTTCGAAGATGATGCGCTACGTGCTCTACGATTCGGGACGCGAAATCATCTCGCTCAACAAGGACATTCAGTTCATCCAGAATTACATCGGGCTGATGCGCATCCGCTACACCAACGACGTGGACATCCGGGTGGAGTATCCGCACGACCTGCCGACGCAGGTCTCCATTCCGCCGCTGCTGCTGATCGTCTTCGTGGAGAACGCATTCAAGCACGGCGTGAGCTACAACAACCCGTCGTTCATCCACATGCACGTCGATTACGCCGACGGCAAGGTCACCGGCACGATCAGCAACAGCCGCCACACGCAGAAAGGCGAAAGACACAGCGCCGGAATCGGACTGGACAATGTCCGCAAGCGTCTGGAACTGATCTACGGGCCCCGGAACTATTCGCTCGACATAGAAGAAAATCCCACGACATACACCGTAAAACTCGTAATACCGACCCTCAATGCTTAAGTGTATCGCCATTGACGACGAGCCGCTGGCTCTGCGTCAGATCGAAAGTTACATACGGAAGATTCCTTATCTGGAGCTTACCGCTTCGTGCAACAACGCACTCGAAGCCCAGCAGTTTCTCGCCGGACAGCATGCCGACCTGATCTTCGTAGATATCAACATGCCTGACCTGAGCGGCGTGGAGTTCGTCCGTTCGCTGGTCGAAAGGCCGATGGTGATCTTCACCACCGCCTACTCGGAATACGCCGTCGAAGGGTTCAAGCTCGACGCAGTGGATTATCTGCTCAAGCCGTTCAGCTTCGCCGATTTCAGTCGTTCGGCGGGCAAGGCCAACTCGCTCTACGAACTGCGCCACAACCAGCGTCCGGCCGACGCATCGGAACCCGTTCCGGAGGCGCTGCCCAAAGACAAGGAGTATATCTCGGTGAAGGCGGACTACAAGGTATCGCTGGTGAAAATCAGCGACATCGTCTATCTCGAAAGCGAAGGCGAATACGTGCGCATGCATCTGGCCGACGGCTCGACGATCACCACCCTGTTCCGTCTCAAGAACATGGAGACGGCGCTCCCGTCGGAGATGTTCATGCGCGTACACCGCTCCTACATCGTGAATCTGCGCTGCATCAAAGGCTATGTCCGCGGCCGCGTGTTTCTGAGCGACACGGAGTACGTGCCCATCGGAGAAAATTACAAGGAGAGTTTTCAGCGTTATATCGACGCCAATTTCAAGAATCTATAAAGCCGCGAAGTCCGGGAATCCCGCCAGCTGGACATAGCGGCCGCCGCGGTACTCGCAGCAATAGTGTTTCCGGCCGTTGGTCAGGATCACGAAGCGTGCCCCCAGCACCGAATTGTAACGCACGGCCTGCGAAAGGGTCCGCTCGTCGATCCGGATCTCCGGGGCCTTGCATTCGGCCAGCACCAGCGGTTCGGCGCTGTCGCCCACCACAACGACGTCGGCACGCTGCGGCTGCCCGTTGACCGGCACGGCATATTCCTGAACGATGCGTTTGGGCAGCACCCCGCAGTGCGACACGAGGTAGGCGATCAGATGACGCCGCACCCACTCCTCAGGCGTCAGCACGAGGTAAATTCCCCGCAGGTCGTCCCATACTTCGACCTGCCCGCTACGGCGGCGGGCGCGCAGCCGGATGGCAGGAAAATTGAGTTTGGGAAATTCTGACATCTCTAGTTCCGGAAAATTTACTATCTTTACCTGCACAAATATACGAACATTTTCGTTAAGCGGGAGCCGAGCAGAGAAACTCGTTTCGCCGGGCGGCGAAAATGAAGGTTAAAAAAGCGAATATATGAGGAGTATTCTTTCGATCATAACACTCTTCTCGTGCTGCACGCTGGCGGCGCAGGAGTATATTCCGACCTACGGCCGTGAACTTCCGCGCGGCGAAGTGATCGCCTACCCCACGGCGCAGGAAGCGGCCGCAGCCTCTGCGGGCGACACCCGTTACTTCACCCGTCTGGCGGACTGGACGCAAAAAGACAACGTTTTCTCGACCGAGTTCACCGTGCCGTTCGCATGGGCCAACCGGCAGGTATTCTTCCATTTGGGATGGGCTTCGGCCGATTACGAAGTGCGCGTGAACGGCAAAACCGTGGCCTATGACAGCGACTGCAGCACTCCGGCGGAATTCAACCTCACGCGCCATGCGCAGGAGGGCCGCAACACGCTGGAAATCGTCGTCAGCGCTCCGTCGCAGGTGGCGCGTCTCGAAAGCTGGAAAAGCGATCCGGCCCCGGCAATAGGTCCCGCATGGGTCATGAGCCAGCCCACGCTGCGCGTACGCGACGTACTGACCAAATCGTGGCGCAGCAGCGAGGAGAACGACAAGGTCATGGCTGAAATCGCCCTCGTCGTTAAAACCGAGTCCCTCAATCCGCGCACTTCGCGCATCCACTATGAACTGCTCACTCCGGCAGGCTCCAATGCCGCCATCGGATACAAGGACGTCACGCTCGACATGCGCCGCGAGGACACCGTGCGTTTTCTGGCCCGCATTCCGGACAGCATGTTGTGGAACCCCGGCCGGCCGACGCAATACACGCTGCGCGTAAAAACCCAGCACGAAGGCCGCTACATGGAATACATCGAACTGCCGCTCGGATTCCGCACCGTCGAACTGCACAACGGACAGCTGGCGGTAAACGGCAATCCCGTCGCACTCCGCACGCGCGAGATTCCGCCCCATTTCCCGGCGGAGGAGATAGCGAAACTCCGCGAGCAGGGATTCAACACCCTCAGGCTTCTGCCGGGACCCGTGTCGCCGACGCTGTATGCGGTTTGCGACACAATGGGGATGTACGTGATTCCGCAGGCTCCGATCGACACCCGCAGCAGCGGCGAATCGCGCCGCATCGGGGGCAATCCGTCGAACGATCCCGCTTGGCAGGGCGCCTACGTCGAACGGGCTGAAAACAGCTACCACACCTCGAAGCGCCATCCGTCGGTAATCGCCTTCTCGCTGGCGACGAAATCGGCCAACGGCATCAATCTCTACGAAAGTTATCTGAATATGAAGAAGTTCAGCGACACCCGCCCCTTCATTTATCCCGACGCCGCAGGCGAATGGAACAGCGACGGTTTGAAACCGGAATGATCCGCAACACCCTGAAAACACCCTCTGCAACAGGTCCGTCTGTGGATATGCGAAAAAAATCCTGAAAAATTTTCGGGATTTTTTTGCAATAATAAAAATTATCACTAATTTTGCACTCGCAATCGGATAACGATTGATGCCTCTTTAGCTCAGTTGGTAGAGCACGACACTCTTAATGTTGGGGTCCAGGGTTCGAGCCCCTGAGGGGGTACAAAGCAAAAGACTGATAATCAATGATTATCGGTCTTTTTGTTTATTGGTATTATGCGTTACAGATGTTCGTTTGGTAGCGTATTTCCATCAAAAAACAGTCGTTTGGCGGCTCTGACTCCCCATTGACTCTCCATTAAACTCCCCATTGGGAAAGCCTTTCGCCACCTGCATCTAATGATGCAAAACAATGACTTTCAGAGTAATACTCCGCAAGGACGTAATCTACAAGAACAACACCAGCCCTTTATGCCTGCTTTTCTTCCATGACGGACGCAAAAAATCGGTCGGTTTGGGCATTTCCGTAGCCCGTGATTATTGGGATGCAGAAGCACAAAAGGTAAGGGACGACTGCCCCGACAGGGACAATATTCAGTTTCAGATAACAGCCAAAGTAAAAGAGTACGAGAAGAAAATCCAACGTTTAGAGATTATGGATATTCCCGTAACCTTTGAAAATCTCTTTGAGCAGAACAGCAAACGATTGAATTGTTCTGTTGGAGAATATCTAAAACAAACGATAGAAAGGCTTGAAACGCTCGGCAAATACGGCTCGGCATCCAAACACCGTTCCCTACTCTCCCGCCTGTCTGAATTTAGGTCGCTGAACACTCGGTTCGATGAAATAGATTTAGCGTTCCTGCGTGATTTTGAATTGTTCCTGCGTAAAGAGGGCAATGTAAACAACAGCATAGCCACGAAATTTGCCATCTTTAAGGCCGCCTATAACAAGGCTCTTGCAGAGGGTTTGTTTCTCCAAAAGATAAATCCGTTTGCAAAATACAAGGTCGGTAGCCTATGGACACGGACGAGGAAGCGAGCCATCACGAAAGAGGATATACAGAAACTCGTTGCGTTGGAGATAGCCCCTAATTATAGGACGGACTATGCCGAGTTTGCACGGGACATATTTCTGTTCTCCTACTACACGGCAGGCATCAATTTTACGGATATAGCAACCCTGCATTACTGCGATATTGTGGACGGCAGGATTTACTACTCCCGCCATAAAACGCAGAAATTGCTGTCCTTTCAACTCGTTCCGAATGCCATGCAGATTATCGAGAAATACAGCAAGGCCAACCATGCACAGGAAGATTATATTTTCCCTATTCTCGACCACACGGAACACAAGACAGCACAACAGATTTTCAACCGCACACACAAGGTTCTGCGGAAAGTCAATCGGGAGTTAAAGACGCTGGGAGAGCAGATAGGATTGGAAATGCCATTGACTACCTATGTCGCTCGGCACACGTTCGCAACGGTTTTGAAGCGGTCGGGAGTGAATATTGCAATCATTTCCGAATCGCTGGGGCACTCCGACTTATCCACGACACAGATTTACTTGGATTCGTTTGAAAACAGCCAAATCGACGCGGCGATGCAGAATCTATTGTGAACGAAAAAGGGCACTCCGACGAATATACGGAGTGTCCTTTTTTTCAACGACAGCAGGCTGAAATTAGGCGACCGTCGTTTGTTCGGGAAGACGTTTTATATCTTCCGACAGAAATCTGTCCGCATCTTCGGGCGAGAAGCGTTTCCCGTAAAGTTGCACATCAGCCCCTAATGTGCGGGATACACCGTCTTTCAGCACCTTTTTCATCGTGGCACTACCGAGGAACACAATATGTTCCGCGACATATTCAGGCTTCAAGCCCAAGATTTTGCACTCACGGCAATACCTGCGGCTGTCAAGCAGGATATTTACCTGCTCCATGAAATCAGCCCAGAATTTGTTCGCATCCGAGTAAGCCGCATTCATGAATTTGTCGATGCAGGCCAATTTTATTTCGTTATCCTTTTTCAGTTGGACATCGAAAACGGGCCGCGCCTGCGTCATTACCCGCCACATCGGGGGCGTAGTCGAACGGCGGCGGCGCGAGGTCGAATTTGTCTGCGGCTCTTTCTGCTCGGTGGCAGGGGCAGTCAGGATGGTTGCGGCAGGAGCCGTTACTTGGTTGGTTGCAGCGACCTCGGCTGCGGGAATGATAGCATTTGCCATATCTTTTAAGTACTCCCTTACGGGAGGGGCTAAAATTATTCTGCATCCCTTGCCCAAGCGTTTGCAGGTCGTCGGGTTTATCCCTTTCGACACTACAAAGATTTGACTTTTCGCACCCCAAACACGGGGAGTGAAATAAAGGGCGTTTTTACTCTCCCTTTGCAAATTACAGATAAACAGCGGAATAAGTTGCAGGCATGCGCCCTTTGCAGGACTTAATTATTCCTTTTAACGAATCGTCGCTATACAAAAAGCTGTCGTTATAGGTAAATTCATAGAGGTAGCAGATACGCGAAATCAGCAACAGCCGATTCAATGAAACACTCTTATCGGGTTGTTTCGGGCGGTTGTCCCCCAATAAGGTGTTCAGCATATCCCGATACATCTCCACAGTCCGATAAATCCGAAACGACGTACTCGGATAGGTTTCGTCGAAATTACCCGTGTCAATCCCGTAATAGTGAATCTTCCTGCCTTTGCATTCCCGTTCATAGGTTTCCCGCAGCCAGTCCAAAATCCCACGCTTTATAACGGGCAGAACCTCGACTTTCTTTCTGTTCTTTTTAAGGGTTATTTCAATATCATCGTCCGTGAAATCCTCGCCCAACTCTTTGAACAGATTTTGCACCGCCTTATCCAAAGACGCGGGTTTCACAAGGCCGCAGTTCTTAAACGAGGTTTCGACATAATCGTAAATAAAGACCAGCGCAAACCAGAATTTCTCGACATCCAGCCCCAATCCCATAACCGTAGCGATTATATCGTCGTTAGCGAGATAATCCGACTTGGCAAAGGGCATCTTAATCTTCCCCGTACAATAGCGATATTCGAATTGCGGTGTGCGGATTCCATACGTCTGTTCATCACATCCGCAGGCAATATCGACATACTCGCGCAACTCACGGCGCATCGGGTCGAAATCCCAATGCACAATCTTATCGTTTTCATCCATCAGTAAGGATTCATACATACTCTCACGGATGGCATCGACATCCTTTTCATTCATAAAATAGCGTTTTACACCCAAATTTACGGCTTTTTACATGTACATCGCACTTATTTACCATGCAAAAACCGCTATTAGCACTTAAAACACATGTTCGAGAGGAATTTCAGAACAGCCGCACCATGTACCGAACCGCTAATAGTACTGAATTGCATGACACGAAAGGTGTTTTAGAACAACGAGCTATGTAAAATACCCGCTAATACTACTTTTTGCACATTAATTTCCCCGTCGAACACACTCCGCTACCCCGTAAACAGCCAAATAATGCCATCTAAGACATAGATAAAAATGTTCGGATTAATTGCTGTCCGACCTTTGTTCCCAATAAAAAAGGTGCTATCTTTATAATACGAAAAAGGAGCAGTCCTAATGTCGAGTCCGTCCATAATCGGGAGGTGTTTTTCAGCACCTCTTTTTCTTGTTTCCGAGTGTAATATTTTTTGATTCCGAAATGGACTTTCTCTTTAATAATAACAATACAAGATTAAAAATAATTACAGATTTTTTGGCATCCATATTTTTATAGCTAATTTCGAAAAAAATTATTCTTTATGTTTAAGAAGATATTTGAATCATGCGAAGACAGCATTGTTAAGCGCGTAAGTAATCCATATTTTGGAACATATATCGCTGTTCTATTAATAGATAATTGGGAACTTATATACACGCTATTTACATTTAGCTCTTACGAGACAAGAGATACTAGAATAAGCATTATCGCTGATTATATAAGCCGAGAAGGCGGATTGTCATGGCTGTTTGTAAAATGTGCATTAATTGCATTTATCCCATTTATAATTTATTATATATTACTGAATGCTTCAGGGTACCTTTCAAATTGGTTTGAGTTGCGACTAAAACCATGGCTACTGAAACAAGTTGATAAAGGATTAGTAGTAGACAAAGCCGAATATGAAAAATTGGCATCTCGAATTACTGCTTTGCAAACAAAAGCAGATGACGAGCGAAAGAAGCGCATGGAGGCAGAGGATGAAATAGATGAATTACAAAAGAAGTTTATTAAATTACAAAATGAGCAAGCTGTCTCTAATCCGCAAAGCATTGATAATCCGCACCTAGAAATAACCATTCCAAATAATGATACTATAAATAAGGAGAAAAATATACACTATCATAAGATATTAAAGGATATTCAAGAGAAGAATTTAGATAATGATTTTAGAAGGTTAATCCACCTAATTAAAGCAGAGGAATACGTACCTGATAGTGCTATTGTTGAATATGCAGTTTTACACGATTTAATAGAAAAAAGTGGTTCTTTTTATTCATTTACCGACGATGGGGCTATTGTTGCTAAACTATTCATTAACGCATCCTTGCCTAAAATTGTTGAGCCAGAGAAAGAATAATAACACATTTTAAAAGACTATACAAGATTAAAAATAATTACAGATTTTATTTCACTAAAAACGAATTACTTATGCAAAATTGAACCATCGACGCACCCAAAGGTGCAAACTTTCTTCGGGACTTTATGACCGAAATTCCCGTGAATTGCCTTTTTAACAAGAAAAAGACGGGGTGCGGGGCTACCGAACTGGCTATCCGCAACTCCATTCCAACCCTTATCGCTATGCCTTACGTGGCATTGGTGAAGAACAAGACCGTCTGCCGCACCGACGATATAGAGGTGCTGGGCGTTTACGAAGACATTACCGAGTGGGACATCACGCAATTCGCCCGTACCCATTCCCCCTTAAAGATAGCCACGACTTACGATTCCCTGCCGCGCGTCGTTTCCGCTTTACAGAGCATTGGCATAGACCCTTACAAAGAGCTGTTCCTGCTGGTGGACGAGTGGCACGTGCTGTTCAACTCCTATTCGTTCCGACATAATGCCATTAAGAATTTACTTGCAGAAGCCGCTAAATTCGATAAGGCAACATATATGACGGCGACACCCATAGAGCGGGAATACATGTTGGAGGAACTGCGACACCTGCCGACCTGCGAAATCGACTGACCCGACCTTACGGAGGTTAAGGTGCGTTCGCGGCAGACCAACAAACCCGATAAATACATCGTGTCGGAGTGCGTCAAAGTCCTGCGCGACGAATTGCCCTACAACCTGCATATCTTCGTCAACAGCGTGGAATTTATCGCAAAGGTTATCGACACGCTCAAACTCGCTCCCGAAGCCGTCAAAGTGGTGTGTTCTACGAGCGGGGAGAGTAGGCAGGAGAACCAGCGCAAATTAGGCAATGCCTATCCCATCGGCCAGCCCTCCGACCCTGCGAAGAAGATAAACTTTTACACCTCGACCTGCTTCGAGGGGTGCGACATCTTCGACCCCGACGGCGTTACATTCATCGTCAGCGACGGACGAAAGGCGCACACGCTGTTGGATATTTCAACGCTCTTTACGCAGATATGCGGACGCATCCGAGATTCCCGTTACAAGGCGCAAATCGTGCACGTCTATTCCACGACCAAATACAGCAAGGCCGTAACGCTCGACGAGTTTGTTGCGGCTACCCAGCGGACGCTTGCAGACGCCGAAAGCTATGCCGCCGAGATAAACTCGTTGAGTGAAGCTACACGGGTTAAAACCCTATCGAAGATTCCCTACATCAATGAACAATATGTGCGGATAGCCGATAACCGCCTAATCGTGGAAAAGAACCTCGCCAACATGGACATCGTGAATTTTAAGATAAGCCGACATATTTACGCAACCTATGTAAACCTTACCGACGAACTGCAACGAAACGGCTACAAGGTAACGGTGCAGACATACAGCAAAGTCGTGGAGCACCTCGCGGCCAATCCCTCGGCGCGGACTACTTTTCAGGAGTTGTTCGATGAATACAGCCGACTGAAAACAATGACCGAGCAATTTTTCGTGGTAGAAAGCCCCGCCGAATTATGCGCTGTAATAGAACAGCGGCATCCGCTGGTGAAGCAGGCTTACGACGAGTTGGGAACGGCCAAAGTGCAGGCGTTGAAATACCATGTAGGCAACATCCGCCGCGAGTTGGTAAAGGGGCTTTCAATCGGCGACGACTATAAAATCGTGAAGATGATAAACGACGCATTTCAGAAACAGACGCCGATTGCCAAGAACAAGGCCAAAGAACGCTTGCAGGAGATTTACGACACGCTGGGTCTGCAACGAAAAGCCAAAGCGACAGACCTTGCGCAATGATACGAGATAAAGGATGCGCCGACACGAATAGAGGGTAAACCGACCGCGTGTGTGACAATTATCAGGGACAAATTCGTGAGAAGATAGAGGGCGAGCCACGGCCCCGCGAAGCGGTGGCCGGGCTTCGCCCGACCACCTGCCGACGAACATCCCGCGCGGACAATCCCTATTTTTCACCCCTCCCCATTTTCGGATGGAAAACCGAATTTTTTACTTACTATTTAATAGGATTCCACATAAAACAGACCACCCCCTATTTATGCCCGAAACCATATAACAGCATAGAATTATCGGAATTATATAGAATCGGAAAGCTATTCTTACATGGAGATATGCCGCCCTGTTTAGTTGGTTATGAATGGAGTTATCTTTTTACAAGTAATGGGGAATAACTCTAAACTTTACAGACCATGAAAACATTAAATGAAAGGGCGACAGAAATTCTGCAAGCCTTGTTAGCCGTGCGGGCTTACAGAATCGACCACGGAAACGGAGTTTACACACGCTTACGTGCCGCAATGATTGGGCGCAATGGAAAGTACAACCTTATTTCGCTGGTAGAATACTACGAATCCAAAGGTAAACTTGCGCAGAATACAGAAATGAATTTTGCATTTGACACAAGTACAAAGCAGTTTATCCCGTACTATTACTGCAACAAAACTCTCCGCATTGAATCGCATAGTGCGTACCCGACTGAAAACGGAATGGAGAATTGCGCCGAGGAACGACAGGCAGACCACACAAATTTTGCAAACCGATGGCTAATACGCATGAACTCGCAAAAACCGATTATATGAATGCGCAACGAATAGTACAGAATTGTGTTTTGAAGAATCAAAGCACAGTTATCGAGGAAATGATACGGGCAAACCTTATTTCCGAAGAATATCTTTATCCGTTCGCGGATGATGTTATGGAATGGTGGCTGATTGATTCATGGCTGGCCGAACGACTGAAAGCGCAAGGCGAGGTTATCATCGAGGAATACGGTTGCTACTGGTGGGGCAGACAATCCAGCGGACAGGCGATTTACATGGACGGCGTAATACAAGAAATCTGCGGGGACGATTAACCCAACTTACAACTAACAAAGTTTCGATTCCATACTCCCTGCTATTGGATAGAAACTTTGTTTTTCAGAAATTTGATACGGCAACAATCCCGAAAAGCGGGATAAGGTCATTGCGTTTTCAGAATATGTTTTTTACCTTTGTGGATGACATATTGAAATTTACGGAAGCGTAAGTTTATTCTCGGATAGTGAACGTAGGAAATTCATTGAACATGAGAATAGGCAGACCTTATCTCCCGTCATATCCTTTACGGATACGGCGCGGGGTTGTTGCTTATTTGAATGTTCGGGCAATCCTACGGCCTACTATCCTCAAATGAGCTTTCAGCCCTGCGCTTTCTCTTTTAATTATTGCCGTTACGGGGGCTGGAACGGCGGGAAATTATAATGGAAACGCCTGTTAGCACCCAATGGATTGATCAATATTTGGGAATTTCGGATATTGATAATCCGAGTTTCGAGGAAGTTCGTAATTTCATGATCTTATGGAATCTATTCGAATCCTTATTATTTCAAGGGTCATATTCCAATCTAAAAGCGATTCACAAAAGCCAATCACTACAATTGGATAAACAGTTGATTACTGACACTATTACATATTTTAGAAATCGCTACATAGCCAATAATGCAACAACTCCTTACTATGCCAATTTACGATTGAGACACAATGATAATGAACCTTTGATTAAAGATGTACTATTGGGCAAAATAAATAATGAAAGTGAAACGGTTTTAGCTATCATTATTATTATTTATCGATACCGTAATAATTTGTTTCATGGGAACAAAGCAGTTGTTTCATGGATAGCTCAAAAAGATAATTTCATTCATGCAAATAGATTTCTTATAGCTTGTTTAGAATCAAAATAAAAGCACTAATAGCAACTAACATAAAACTACTTATCATGAAAAAGCTACTGACACTTTTATGGCTTGGCATTTTTTCTCATCTTGCAGCGTTTACTCAAATTCCTGATGACTTGGGAATATTCGATGGAAATAAGGCGTCCCTTGATGTTATGCCTTCTTTTCAAGGCGGAGATTTAGACACTTTCCGCAAATGGGTAAATGCCAATGTTGTCTATCCTCAATTAGCTTTAGAGAATGGCATATCGGGACGCGTAGTCACATCTTTTGTTATTGAGAAAGATGGCAGTCTAAGTAATATCGAGATTATTCAATCTCCAGATAAGATATTGTCGGCAGAAGTTATGCGAGTTTTGCTATTGGCGCCAGCGTGGACTCCTGGCACACAAAAAGGCAAAGTTGTACGAGTTAGATACACACTCCCATGTGATTTCTCTTTCTCCGATGATGCACCTTCAACCGAGAATGAACAAAAGACCCCAAAGACCCCAAACTTTGATAAAGGAATTGAAAACTACAAACAAGAAAAATATTCCGAAGCGATTGAATATTTCTTACATTCATTGGGGACTGAAAAACATGAAATAGGGCTTGTTTACATATATTTATCTTTTTCATATTATCATTTGAGCAAAATGGATGATGCTTATGGATTTGCGAATAGAGCAGTAAAATATTTCACCCCTATCTCCGAATATTTAGCAAATTATAAAGATGCGATATTAGACGCTCTTTATCTTAAAGCTAATTTTGATTTCGATTACAGCCAGCAACGGGAAAATTGGAAACCTTACGCTTTGTCAGCAGTAAATAATTATCAACTAATTATAGCAAATTTTACAGATAGTCTGGATGCCAAAGTTTTTCAAGAAATTAATATGCGTTGTGGTGGGCTCAAATACATACTTGGGCAATCTGACTATAGGAAATATCTTCAAAATGGCGGAGCCGAAGGCCAAGAAATGTTGCAGAAAATAATAAAAACACAACAAAATCCGACAAGTACCAACGCTAAAAAATCAACACAGCTCATTAAAGATAAAAGTTTTAAAATAGAATAAAACCATGAAGATTACAAAATATTTTGCAGTAATTGGATGCATCCTAATATTATCTTCCTGCTCGATAAAGAATACAATTCAAGATGCAGAGAAAGCCGTTTTTACCGTCTATACATACGATAAGTTCGGGGCTCCAAGCGGTACAGGAACAGGCTTTTTTATTGATGATGAAGGTACGGCTTTTACTAATTATCATGTTTTGGACGGGGCGGTAAAGGCATATATCGAAACAATAGACGGGCACTCTTATGAAATTAAAGATATTTTAATGTCCGATAAAAATAAAGATATTGTCAAATTTACGATAAACAACCCCGACAATGTAGATTTGCCTAATTTGTCCTTACATCGGGGCAATTACGAAAAAGGAGATGAAATTATTGTGATAGGTAGCCCTCTTGATTTAACTAATTCAGTAACGACGGGCATTATATCCGCATTACGAACCGACAGGTCTCATGGAGATGTTATCCAAATTTCAGCACCTATTTCGCCAGGAAATAGCGGAAGTCCTGTCCTTACAAAGAACGGTAAAGTTATTGGCATTGCAACTTTTAATCGAGTTGGAGGACAGAACTTGAATTTTGCTGTTGCCACAAAAAATGTAGATGAACTTTCATCTAATGACTTTGAAAAAGAAAACAGAAAATTCAATTTAAAAGACGATTTTGTTATCCTTAATCTTCCAAGTGACAATGGGTCTGACATTATCTTAAATGCTATCGAATTTGGTAAAAACCAAACAACGGCCTATTTTACATTTATCAACATGAACCTTATGTACGGAGACGCAGTAACAATATGGAATGAATTATATAAGGATGAAAACGACCACGGATTCTGCATTAAAGATCAAGCTGGCGATAAAAAATATTATATCGTTTCATCATCAATAGGAGCGAATAAAGCCAATGGAGCGGATGTCCCTCTTTGTGACTCTTATCAATTCCAAGTCTATTTTCCTACTATAAAGAATAAACTCGAAAGAATAGACATTTTCAATGGAGACGATTCTCGCTCTTGGAGATTTACAGATATAGATTTGAATTACTATCGAAATAATCTATCTGTAGATATGAATCTATACAAAAAATTATATGCAATGTCCCAAATGAAAGAAGGCGAATTGGGTGGTGCATATCAAATGTTCCAAGAAATACTGAATGATAATCCAACAGACGTTGATTGCTTGAACGGATTAGGACTTATCTCATATATTGCGAATAATCAAATGGATGCTATGTCCTATTTTGATACAGCCATAGAAGAAAATCCTTTAAATGTACTTTCTTATTTGAATCGTTTTGCTATCTCGGAAGCAAAAAAAGATTATCAATCTGCATTGACAGATATTTCTAAAGCCATTGAAATAGATCCTGCTCAACCCGATTATTACTATCATCGAGCTATGACATATTGCAAACTAAATAATTATATATCGGCATTAACTGATATGGATCAACTTATATCATCTAATGATTTCAAAAAAGACGCTTACGTTTATTATCTTCGAGCTATGATTTACATTGAAATGGATGATAAGAAAGCGGCAAGCAAAGATATTTATACCAGTTTTCAGTTAACAGATGATGAAGAGTTGGAAAAGGAGTTAAAGGAAATGTGGAAATATTGCGGAAACTAAAATCCGCATAAAGCAATGAAGTGACAGACTTTGTGAAAAGGTTAATCTATAAGACCCTTTTGCAGAGTTTGTCACTTTTATATTACTTGCTATATTGAGAAATATTCACTATATTTACATAACATTCAACCGATTAACACTCTAAAAATTAAACACTATGTCTGTACTGCGATGGTCTTTAGATTATGAAAAACAACAATACTATATTTCAGAAAAAGATTATGCTGATTTATTAGAGCGTTATCGAAAAATATATTATGAAAACCTTGAACGATATGAAGGTTACTCGCGCGGTTCAAAAAATGAGCTTCTTCGCATTCTTAACGACAACCCTAATTTCTTTGGGATTTGGCTACCATACTCTTTGATTGGCCATAGTGAAAAAGCAAAACATATAATTGATACAATGCTAAATCATAACTTGAGCGAACATATTATAGCACATAGATTAATAAAAACAGGATTGAAAGAGGGAGTAGATTGGGAATGGATATTTGAAGAAAATGAATGGCGCATAAACATAAAACACACGGATAATGCGTCTGCCAAATATTGGCAACAACGGAATGAACGTGATATGAGAGATTCAAAAGAATACATAAAGAGTAGTAATCCTTATGAGATAGATTGGGAGGAGCAGGCCGAAATTGAATGTCGCGGTAACATAGAATGGTAATTAAGGATTATCGTGACAATTACTTAATAATAATTGAAATTACGTTAATGATGAATAAATACAAACAACCGAAAACGGAATGAATGACCAAAGCATGAGAGGATAAACAAGCTATTTGCAAGTTGGTCGAATGGAGCAAGACAGAGGGAATAGGCTTAATTGTCATAAAACCTCAAAATGAGATTTATCCCGAAATGTTTTACTTTGTTTTCTCTCCCGAAACAGCGGACATAAATAAACCCGTTGAAATCGCACTTGTAAAGAACAAACAATGAATAATCGGGTGGAAAAGCGACCTTGAAGAGATAAACGATATAATAGGAATAATAATCGCCAACGAGATGAAGATGGAGGGCATGAGCGAAACGGTAAATTTATTCGACTGCCTTGTCAAAGCGAACGCTATAATATTTCATTACACCACGCCCGACGGACGGGACGAGATGGTGAAATTCCCGTTAGCGGGATTCTGCGAAAACTATCTGATGCAGTTTGCAAAGTAGCGGCAGGAACCGTACGGTAGTACGGAACAGACGCACGTATTAGAGATAAAGAATATTACTCCACAAAAAATGGAGTTATATATACTATATATCTTAAAAGGTTAAGGGCTGGCCGAAAAAATGCGGTTTTCCTTTGACTACAATAATACTAATTCACTTAATATATTAATTGCAAGCAGGTTTATCCGCATTTATTGTTTAACACTTTGTTTAACACTTACCTTATAGCTACCTTTGCACTCGCAATCAGATAATGATTGATGCCTCTTTAGCTCAGTTGGTTACGCCGAAACGCGGAGCGTTTTGGTGGCTTGGAGAGCACGACACTCTTAATGTTGGGGTCCAGGGTTCGAGCCCCTGAGGGGGTACAGAAAATGCTAAAAGCCGGCACAAATAAGTGCCAAACAACGGCCAAAGCAACGTAAAAGCTTTATAGTTGTCTACTATAAGGCTTTTTTCTTTTGCGGTTACGACAGCAGAATGCCAAACTGCGACAAAAAATCGTTACTAATTCGTAACCAAAACCCAAAAATATTTTTGGTTACGAATTTTCCCCGATTTTGGTTACGAATTCCTTGAAAAGTCCGTCAGTTGTCCGCTGATTGTCAGAGTTTTAAGGCACAATTAGACTAATTTTGTAACCAAAAAAAGTAACCATGAAAAACACATTTAGCGTGCTTTTTTATGTAAAAAAGCAACAGAAAAAGAGCGGATTATTGCCCATTATGGGGCGTATTACTGTCAATAAGCAGACGACACAATTCTTCACGCAGTTGGAAATTGACCCGCAAACTACGGAATGGGACAGCAAAACAAAGAAAATCAATGGAAAGGGAGCAAGTTCCCTAAATAGCCAACTGCGCAATATCGAAGCAAGAATCAGAACTACCTATCAGGAAATGTTTCTGCGCGGTCCTGTGCTGTCTGCCGAGCAAGTTAAAAATGCTTTTTTAGGGATTGATGATTCCAGCACTACCCTATTAAGCGTTTTCCAAGAGTACAAGCAACATCAAAAGGATATGATCGGCAAATGCCGTTCTCTTTCGACCTACAAACGTATTACCCTTGTATATAACCGGGTGGCGGATTTCATCAAGGTAAAACATCACCGTTCGGATATGTACGACGGTTCTTTCGTCGATGATTTTTCAGACTATCTATTCACTACGTATAAGGTTTCAAACAATCAAGTTCAAAAAATCATGCAGGTATTCAAGCATGTTACAAAAATCTGCATCAAGAAAGGTCTTTTGAAAAAGGACCCGTTCAGCGATTACAAAATTAAGTTTGACCCTGTGGACCCGAATTTCCTGACGGTCGATGAACTTAAATTAATCATCCAAAAGAAATTTTCATTGCGGAGTTTGGAAACAACAAAAGACCTATTCGTATTCAGCTGTTTTACGGGCTTAGCTTTTGTCGATGCCATGAACCTAAAACGTGAAAACATTACGCTTGCTGAAAACGGGGATATGTGGATTAAAATTACCCGTCAGAAAACTAATATTCCGTCGATCATCCCGGTTATGGATATTGCGAAATCCATAATTAAGAAATACGAGAATCAGAATGACAGCTACGTACTACCTCGTTCCCCGCATCAGCACGTAAACGCCTACTTGAAGCAAATTGCAAGTAGTTGCGGCATCAAAAAGAATATGACTTTCCACATGGCCCGGCATACCTATGCCACTACCGCCATGTCTTTCGGCGTTCCTATTGCCACCATCGCCAAGACAATGGGACATGCGAATATGAAAATGACGCAGCACTACGCCCGCGTTCTTCCCGAAAAGATCATCAAAGACATTAACGTTTTGAACACGGCAACGCAAACATTACAAACTCTTTACCAATAAACTACTATATTATGGATGCAGTTCAGACAGCAATCAAAGACAAAATCATCGTTGTTCAGGGTCGTCAGGTGATTCTCGACAGCGACGTAGCAGCCCTTTACGGCGTCGAAACGAAGCGCGTAAACGAAGCGATCAAGAACAACCCCGACAAATTCCCGGACGGGTACATTCTCCAGCTTACCCCGTCAGAATGGGAAGATTTGCGGTCGAAAATTTCGACCACAAAATCCGCAAAGGTCCGCTATGCCCCCAAAGCCTTTACCGAAAAGGGACTTTATATGCTGGCGACAATCCTGAAATCGCCTGTTGCCACACAGACGACAATCGGAATTATCGAAACCTTTGCAAAGGTGAAAGAACTGTCTCGCACGATGTCGGCGTTGCAAGAACCTAACGACCCGCATCTGCAAGAGCGGCTTGCCGAGA
>ULUC01044178.1_pt1 | contig 18199 bp, 10 predicted proteins | sample 1958151 | NCBI WGS metagenome assembly ULUC01 (sample SAMEA4835750, study PRJEB28245) | human gut metagenome | biome: gut microbiome; material: fecal sample | place: Denmark | collected 2008
CGAGAGCGACACTACGGGTACGTCGGTGACATTCCGTCCCGATGCGTCGATATTTACCGTCACGGTTTATGATTACGAGACGCTCGCCAACCGTCTGCGCGACCTTGCGTTCCTTAATGCGGGCATACATCTGTCGCTTACCGACCGCCGCCAGCTTGATGCCGAGGGCAATCCGAAATTCGAAGAGTTCTTCTCGGAGACGGGTCTTCGCGAGTTTGTCGAGTATATCGATTCCAACAAAGAATCGCTCATCAACGACGTAATCGACCTGAGCACCGAGCGCCAGGGTATCCCTGTGGAAGTGGCTCTTACCTACAACTCCACTTACAACGAGAACGTCTATTCGTTTGTCAACAATATCAACACCATAGAGGGTGGAACGCACCTCACCGGTTTCCGTCGCGGACTCACGCAGACGCTTAAGAAATATGCCGAGGACAACAAGCTGCTCGAGAAGGTGAAGGTAGACATCTCGGCCGAGGACTTCCGCGAAGGCCTTACGGCTGTGGTGTCGGTCAAGGTGATGGAGCCGCAGTTTGAGGGTCAGACCAAGACCAAGCTCGGCAACAACGAGGTAATCGGTGCCGTGCAGACGGCCGTGTCGGAGACACTCCGCAACTATCTCGAGGAGCATCCCAAGCAGGCCCGCACCATTGTCGACAAAGTGATAGTGGCTGCCCAGGCGCGTCATGCGGCCTACAACGCCCGCGTCAAGATACAGCGCAAGTCTCCGCTCTACGGTGGCGGACTTCCCGGCAAGCTGGCCGACTGCTCGTCGCGTACGGCCGAGGATTGCGAACTTTTCATCGTCGAGGGAGACTCGGCAGGCGGTACCGCAAAGATGGGCCGCGACCGTCGCTTCCAGGCTATCCTCCCGCTCCGCGGTAAAATCCTTAACGTGGAGAAGGCGATGGACCACAAGATATTCGACAACGAGGAGATTACCAATATGTTCCGCGCGCTTCGCGTGACTATCGGCACTGAGGAGGACTCCAAGGAGGCCAATCTGTCGAAGCTCGCTTACCACAAGATTATAATCATGACCGATGCCGATGTCGACGGATCGCACATCGCCACGCTGCTGATGACATTCTTCTTCCGCCGCATGCGTCCGATTATCGAGCAGGGCTATCTGTATCTCGCCACGCCGCCGTTGTACAAATGTTCGCGCGGCAACAAGGTGCTCGAATATTGCTGGAACGAACAGCAGCTCCAGAGCTGCATAGCGCAGAACGGCGACCGCGTGAAGGTGCAGCGTTACAAAGGTCTTGGTGAGATGAGCGCGCAGGAGTTGCGCGAGACTACCATGGACCCGCAATACCGTCTTCTCAAGCAGGTGACCATCAGCGATGCCGCCGCCGCCGACCGCATATTCTCGATGCTTATGGGTGAGGATGTGGCACAGCGTCGCGACTTCATCGAGCAGAACGCCACCTACGCCAATATCGACGCGTAAGCGCGGGCTGTTGAATGGCTAAAGTAGCTATTGTAGCTAAGATAGCTAAAGTAGCTAAGATAGCTAAAAATAGCTACAGTAGCTATAGTAGCTGATATAGCAGCTCGGCTGCGAGCTACGGAATATTGCAAGTCCTGTAGCAAACATGATGCAATTAAATTTGTTTATCTAAGCGGAGAGGGATTACTAAGTATATCACAAATTAAGACAAACAGCTGAAAAATGGTTCGTTCATATTCCAAAAAAGGAGTCGACCGCCTTCGCGCACAAGTTGACGAGTATATAAGCAAGCAAGGTAACAATACCTTCAATTATAAGCAGGTGGCACACGCTATCGACGCCACGACGCCCATCAATCAGCGTGCCGTGGCTCTCTATCTGGCTGAGCTGGCGTTTGACGGTGATATACTGGAGACCGCTCCCGGCCGCTACAAGGCTCCAACGCGTTCGAGCTACGCCACCGGCACATTCATACGCCGCAGCAACGGCAAAAATTCGGTAATCATCGACGATGACGATGAGGCAATCTTCGTGGCCGAACGCAACTCGATGCATGCCCTCAACGGCGACCGTGTGAGCGTCACGATAGCAGCCCGCCGCCGCGGTGCGGAGCCTGAGGCTGAAGTCGTTGAAATCATCGAACGCAAGCCGCAGGTGTTTATCGGCACGCTGAAGGTCGACAAGCATTTCGCCTATCTGCTCACCGACTCGAAGTATCTTGCGTCGGACATCTTCATCCCCAAATCAAAGCTCAAGGGGGGAGAGACGGGCGACAAGGCTGTGGTGAGAATTACCGAATGGACCGACGATACCAAGAACCCGAAAGGTGAGGTAGTCGACATATTGGGCAAGAAGGGTGAGAACGACGCCGAAATCAACGCCATAATGGCTGAATTCGGACTGCCGTACATATACCCCGAGTCGGTCGATAAGGCCGCCCAAAAGATTGACGCGGGTATCACGCCCGAAGTGGTGGCACAGCGTCTTGACATGCGCGATGTCACGACCTTTACCATTGACCCCAAGGACGCGAAGGACTTCGACGACGCCCTCTCGATACGCCGCCTAAAGGACGGCAAATGGGAAATCGGCGTGCATATCGCCGATGTGACCCACTACGTTAAGCCGGATACTATTATCGACAAGGAGGCGCAGAAACGCGCTACATCTGTCTATCTGGTAGACCGCGTGGTGCCGATGCTTCCCGAGCATCTGAGCAACGGTATCTGTTCGCTCCGTCCCGATGAGGACAAACTGACATTCTCGTGCATATTCAAGATGGACGACAACGGCAAGGTGCTCGACAGCAATATCACCCGTACGGTGACACGTTCCAACCGGCGCTTCACTTACGAGGAGGCACAGGATGTGATAGAGACCGGCAAAGGTGACTATGCCGAGGAACTTACCACTCTCGACCGTCTCGCCAAGATATTGCGCAAGGAGCGCTATGAGGAGGGTTCGGTAGAATTTGACCGCCTGGAGGTGCGTTTCGACATTGACGAGAACGGTCATCCTACGGGAGTATATTTCAAGGAGTCGAAAGATGCCAATAAACTTATAGAGGAGTTTATGCTCCTGGCCAACAAGACCGTGGCGCAGGCAATCGGAATGCCGCAGGGAAAGAAGAAACCGAAAGCATTCGTATATCGGGTGCACGACATGCCCGACCCCGGCAAACTCTCCGACCTGTCGACACTGTCGCGTACGTTCGGCTACAAGGTGAAGTCGAGCGGCAGTCCGCGTGAGGTCAACAAGTCAATCAACCGCATGCTTGCCGATGTCAAGGGGAAAGGAGAGGAAAATTTCCTTTCAACGCTGGCGATACGCTCGATGGCAAAGGCCATATACACTACCACCAACATAGGCCACTATGGTCTCGGATTCGATTACTACACGCACTTCACTTCGCCTATACGACGCTATCCCGACATGATGGTGCACCGTCTGCTTGAAAAGTATCTGGCGGGGGGACGTACGGTCAATGCCGAGAAACTCGAGATGCTGTGCAAGCACTCTTCCGACATGGAGCAATTAGCGGCCAACGCCGAGCGCGCCTCAATCAAATACAAGCAGGTGGAGTATATGAACGACCATCTGGGCGAGGAATACGAAGGGGTAATCTCTGGTGTGACCGAGTGGGGACTCTATGTGGAAATCAACGAGAACAAATGCGAGGGTCTTGTGCCCGTGCGTGATCTTGCTGATGATTTCTATGACCTTGACGAGAAGAATTATTGTCTGGTAGGACGCCGCCACAATCACCGTTACCGTCTCGGCGACAATATAAAGGTGAGGGTAGCCCGCGCCAATCTCGACAAAAAGCAGCTCGATTTCGCTATTGTCGATGAAAACGCCGCAGCACGCGGTGAGGACGCAATGGGCAAGACAGTGACCGTGGAGCAGGCGCTTGCGGCCACATCGGCAAAAAAAGCGGCCCAGCACCACGGCGGCCGGCGCAAGACGAAAAAATAGCATGAAGTATGGCGCGCAGTGATTGTGCCGCCGGAAAAAGTTTACGATACAACAGAAATAGAAAATTAACCATACCATATTCACATTACAGCCGTCATGAATATAGCAGTAGTAGGAACAGGATACGTTGGCCTCGTCTCGGGAACATGTTTCGCCGAGATGGGTGTCAACGTGACATGTGTAGATATTGATACAAACAAGATAGCCAGACTCAAAGCGGGCGAGATACCTATCTATGAGCCGGGACTGGACGAGATGGTGACACGCAACATCAAGGAGGGACGGTTGAAATTCAGTACGTCGCTCGCCGAATGCCTTGATGATGTCGACATAGTGTTCAGCGCTGTCGGCACGCCACCCGACGAGGATGGTTCGGCCGACCTGCAGTATGTGCTCAACGTGGCACGCGAATTCGGCCGCAACATAAAGAAATATACTATACTCGTGACGAAGTCGACGGTGCCGGTAGGTACGGCGGCCAAGGTGCGCGACGCCATCAACGGCGAGCTCGCGTCGCGTGGCGAGACGATAGAATTTGACGTGGCGTCCAATCCCGAGTTCCTGAAGGAGGGCGCTGCCATCAAGGATTTCATGAGCCCGGACCGTGTGGTGATAGGTGTTGACTCCGAGCGCGCACGTAAACTTATGGCGAAGCTCTACCACCCGTTCATGCTTACCAACAACCGTATCATATTCACTGACATACCGTCGGCCGAGATGATTAAATATGCCGCCAATTCGATGCTCGCCACCCGCATATCGTTCATGAACGATATTGCCAATCTGTGCGAGATAGTCGGCGCCGATGTCAACATGGTGCGCAAAGGTATAGGAGCCGATGTACGTATCGGTTCGAAGTTCCTCTATCCCGGCTGCGGTTACGGCGGCTCATGTTTCCCCAAGGATGTCAAGGCGCTTATCAAGACTGCCGAGCGCAACGGCTACGAGATGCGTGTGCTTAAGGCTGTCGAGGCTGTAAATGAGCGACAGAAGAGCATACTGTACGAGAAGCTGAAACGCGAACTGGGCGGCGAAAGCGGTCTCAAAGGAAAGCGCATAGCCCTGTGGGGTCTGGCATTCAAGCCCGAGACCGACGACATGCGCGAAGCGACGGCTCTTGTGCTCATCGACAAACTGACCGAAGCCGGAGCTGAAGTTGTGGTGTTCGACCCTATAGCGATGGACGAATGCCGCCGGCGCGTCGGCGACAAAGTCAAGTATGCCAAGGATATGTATGACGCCGTGCTTGATGCCGACGCGCTGCTGCTGCTGACCGAGTGGAAGCAGTTCCGTCTGCCGTCGTGGGGCGTTGTGAAGCATGCGATGCGCACTCCGATAGTGCTTGACGGGCGCAACATCTACGACCCCGTCGAAATGTCGCAGCAAGGATTCACCTACCACTGCATCGGCCGCTGATTGAGAAATATGACCTATAGCGAAGTGATTTAAATGAAAATTGTACTTGTTAACTATAGATATTTTGTATCCGGAGGCCCAGAACGCTACTACTTTAATGTCAAGGAGTTGCTTGAACGGCACGGACACGATGTCATTCCGTTTTCAATAAAAAATTCGCGGAATCTACCGACAGAATATGAGTCATATTTTCTCGACTCGACGGATGACGAGGTTTATTTTGCCCAGACCAAAAAGAAAATTTCAACAGTTATCCCATCATTCACCCGAATGTTTTACTCGCGTTCGGCCGCAAAGAAATTCGGGAAACTTCTGGATGATACAAAGCCTGACCTCGTCTATATAATGCAATATCACAATAAGATCTCTCCCAGTATAATCTATGCTGCCAAAAAGAGGGGTCTGCCGGTGGTGCACCGTATCAGTGATTTTCAGTATATGTGTCCGAACGCATTGTTTTACAATGATGTAAAAGGTGTGTGTGAGGATTGTCTTAAAGGAAAACGGATGAGTTGCGTCAAATACCGTTGTGTGCATGGCTCGCGCGTATATTCGTTTATAAAGATGTCGGCAAAATTGCTTCATGACCGGATGCATATCACACGCAAGATAGACGATTTCGTTGTTCCGTCGTCGTTTACGTTAAATAAACTAAGGGAGTACGGAATAGATGATAATAAATTGCATCACATACCGACATTCTTCAATCAACGGGAATCTTCTCCCGAGGTCTCGTATGGCGATTTTGCCTTGTATGTCGGCAGAATCGAACGTCAGAAAGGTCTGATGACACTTATCAAGGCATTCGAGGGAACAGGGCGCAAACTGAAAATAATCGGATTTTCAAATGACGGTTATGAAGAAGAACTGAAAGCCTATCTATCGGGAAAGGAACATAATATAGAATTTCTCGGGCGAATGGATTTCGAACATATTGTCCCGTATCTGAAAAGTTGTCGATTTACAATTGTACCTTCAGAATGGTATGACAACTTCCCGAACGCTATTCTTGAAAGTTTTGCGTATAAAAAAGCTGTAGTTGCGACAAATTTCGGCTCTTTGCCAGAACTTGTCATCAATGGTATCACAGGGCTTACATTCCCTTACGGCGAGGCCGAATCATTGAAAGGGAAAGTCGATGAATTATTTGAAGTTGCCGGTTATGCCGAAAAACTCGGCGACGGCGCTTATAATAATCTTGTGGATAAATATCTCGCAGAGAGACATTATGAATCATTAATCAATATTTTTAAACGACTGATAAAAAAACAGTCTAAATGCCAATAATTTAGTTATGAAGATGGCACAACCTACCGATGCGTCCATTATATTGACCTATCGCTGTCCCATGCGCTGCAAAATGTGCAATATCTGGCAGAACCCGACAGATAAAAAGGAGGAAATCAAAGCCGCTGACTTGAAAACACTTCCCAAATTGAAATTTATAAATCTGACTGGAGGAGAACCGTTTATCCGTGAGGATCTTTCAGAAATAGTTGAGGAATGTTACAGGCACACAGACCGTATTGTAATCTCGACATCGGGGTGGTTTGAGGACCGCGTAATTGAACTTGCAAAAAAAATTCCTAATATCGGTATCAGAATTTCAATCGAAGGACTCAGTCAGAAAAATGACGAACTTCGTGGTCGTAACGGCGGTTTTGATAAAGGTCTCAGAACTCTTTTGACATTAAAATCCATGGGAGTCAAGGATATAGGGTTCGGTTGCACAGTATCCAACAATAACTCGAAGGACATGCTGTCGCTTTACCAGTTGTCGCTTTCATTAGGACTCGAGTTTGCCACCGCTTCGTTCCATAATTCGTATTATTTTCATAAGGATGACAATGTCATCACAAACAAGGATGAAGTATGTCAGGATTTTGAAAAGCTTATCGAATGGCAGCTTAAAGAAAAGAGTCCCAAATCATGGTTCCGTGCCTTTTTCAATATGGGACTGATTAATTATATTGAGGGCGGTCGCAGAATGCTTCCGTGCGAGGCCGGTTCAGCTAACTTTTTCATAGACCCATGGGGGGAAGTATATCCGTGCAACGGCCTTGAAAAAAAATACTGGAAAGAATCAATGGGCAATATCCATGATGCAGATTTCATGGACATATGGACAAGCGAGCAGGCGGCTAAGGTACGTGCCATGGTCGCCAAATGTCCTAAAAATTGCTGGATGGTTGGTACGGCTTCTCCTGTGATGCACAAATATATCAAATATCCTGCCAAATGGGCATTGAAAAATAAAATTAGATCGATGCGTGGGCTGAAACCGTGTCTTGACAAGACATGGTATGATGTCGGTCAGGATCCGTGTCAGGGAGATTTGAGAGAAAAATTATGAGATTATAATTCAGTGGGCCGATGAAGATAGTTGTTACCGGGACACGGGGGATACCCGATATATCGGGGGGAGTGGAGACGCATTGCGAGAACCTGTATCCGCGGATTGCGGCCATGGGACACGATGTGACGGTGATACGTCGCCGGTGCTATGTGTCGGACGATAATCGAATCAAGGAGTACAAGGGGGTTAAACTTGTCGACCTATATACTCCGCGCAAGAAAAGTTTCGAGGCTATCATACATACGTTCTTAGCTGTCATCAAGGCTCGCAGAATGAAAGCCGATGTGCTGCATGTGCATGCTATCGGCCCGTCAATCATGGTGCCGCTGGCGCGTTTGCTCGGCATGAAGGTGGTGATGACCAACCATGGTCCCGACTATGACCGCGGTAAGTGGGGGCGTATGGCAAAAACCGTGCTCAAGACGGGCGAACGGTGGGGTACACGGTTCTCCAACCGTGTCATAGTCATCTCGACTGTGATTGCCGATATATTGCGCACGAAATACGGACGTGGGGATACCGACCTGATATATAACGGGGTGAACCGCCCGACAGCCCCGGGGGGAACCGACTATATAGAGTCGCTCGGACTTGAGCCGGGCAAATATATAGTGACGATAGGACGCTTTGTGAAGGAGAAGGGATTCCACGACCTAATTGAAGCCTATAAGCGGCTCGGACGCAGTGATATAAAGCTCGCGATTGCGGGCGACAGCGACCATCCCGACCAATACAGCGAGGAGCTGAAGCGTACGGGAAAGGAGGCCGGTGTGGTGTTCACGGGATTTATAAAGGGCGAAAAGCTCAACCAGCTCGGACATAACGCTGCGCTTTTCGTGCTGCCGTCGTACCACGAGGGGCTGCCTATCGCGTTGCTTGAGGCCATGAGCGAGGAGCTTGACGTGGTGGTGAGCGATATTCCCGCCAACAGGATAAAGGAACTTTCGCCCGACGATTTCTTCCCGGTGGGCGACGTCGACGCCCTTGCCGCGAAAATCGGAGAGAAACTTGACCGGCATCTGACACCGCGGCGCTATGACCTGACGAATTACAACTGGGACAGCATAGCCGAGGCTACGGTACGTGTGTATGAGGAAGTTGTCGGAAAGAAAAAGCGAATGTGAAACCATGCGGCGGTTCCGTTTGTTTTGATTATGATGTCAGCCATCGGAGGCTGATGATGCACAAAGGTTGTTAATTAAAAAATACAGGAAACGATGAAAATATTGGTGACCGGAGCGGCCGGATTTATCGGTTCGCGACTGATGATGCTGCTCGCCGAAAGAGGTGACAGTGTGGTAGGTATCGACAATATCAACGATTATTATGACGTAAGGCTGAAATACGGACGCTTGCGCAGCGCAGGTTTCGATATTCCGGCCGACGGAGTGAAATGGGGTGAGGAACTGCGCAGTTCGAAATATGGCGACTGCCGTTTCGTCAGGCTGTCGATTGACGACAAGCACGGTCTTGACTCCCTGTTTGCCAAAGAGGGATTTGATACCGTGGTAAATCTCGCGGCCCAGGCCGGCGTGAGATATTCGATAACCAATCCGTATGCCTACCTGCAAAGCAATCTTGTGGGATTCCTCAACATTCTGGAGGCATGCCGCAACTTTAAGACGGGCTATCTCGTGTATGCGTCGTCATCGTCGGTCTACGGTACAAATGAGAAAGTGCCGTATTCGGAGGATGATAAGGTTGATTCGCCGGTGAGCCTGTATGCCGCCACCAAGAAGTCAAACGAGCTGATGGCCCACGCCTACAGCAAGCTCTACGGCATAAAAGTGACGGGATTGCGCTACTTTACTGTCTACGGTCCGTGGGGGCGTCCCGACATGTCGCCCATGCTGTTTGCATCGGCCATCGAGAAGGGGGAGGCAATCAATGTGTTCAACAACGGCGACATGATACGTGATTTCACCTACATCGACGACATAGTGGAGGGTACGATAAAGGTAATCGACAATCCTCCGGTACAGGAAGAGGGGAAAGCGAGTGCGCGAGTATACAATATCGGCTGCTCACACCCAGTAAAACTGATGGATTTCATTTCGGAAATAGAGCAGGCGATGGGTTGCGAGGCACAGAAAGTGTTCCTGCCGATGCAGCCTGGCGATGTGTATCAGACCAATGCCGACACGAGCCGTCTGGAAAATGAAATCGGGTATCATCCGTGCCATACGCTTCATGAAGGTATCGGTAAATTCGTGGAGTGGTACCGTTCGGAAGATAATCCCCTCCGGGAGAACTAAAGATATAGAAAATTGTTGTAAAAACAGGAGGGGGAGAATTATCGGCCGAGGGATGCGGCACGATTTACTCCCCCTCCTTGTCAGAGAAAACGGGACGAAAACCGACATGCGGAGTATCGGTCCCGAATAATTTACAACATTTCAACTGTTTACTGTTTTGGAAGGGAAGCATCGAAGTTTATGGAAGAAGATATGGAAAGTGACGTGGGTGACGATAGCGTCGCTGTTGCTTTTTGTAGTTGTATGTCTGACGGCACTTTATATACCTGCCGTGCAGGATTTTGTGGTGCCTCGTGTGCTTGCCCTTATAAGCAGTGAGGATATGGCGGTGTCGGTTGAGCATTTCCGCCTGAAATTTCCGCTTGACATCAACGTCAGAGGTGTCGAGGTGATGCAGAAGGGGGATACGATGCTTATGGCCGGCGATGCACATGTCAGCGTCAGCCCGCTGCCGCTGCTCGGCGGTCGCGTGAAGGCCGGTACTATAAGTCTGAGCGATGTGTACTATAAATCGGGGACACCCGACTCGGCGAGCTATATCCGCGCCCGGGTAAGCCATGCCGCGCTGATGAATGCAGGGGTAGGGCTTAAGGAACAGCTTGTCGATGTAGACAATATAATGCTGTCGGGGGGCAATATCAGGATAGCGCTCCGCAATGACACCATGCCCCCGTCGCCACCTTCGGCTCCCGCGACATGGAAAATACTGGGTAAGAAAATATCGCTCGGCGATATCGATTTCGACATGACAATGACCGATACCGGCGACAGCATCGGAGCACGTCTTGACAACTTCACGCTTCTCAACGGAGCTATCGACCTCGGCGCGCATACCGTAAAAATAGAGGATGTGAAGATTGACGGTATCGGCGGACGTTATATTACGGGCAGCGGAACCACGTATGAGAACGCCGTGTCGGAAAGTGTCGTGCCTGCTGCAACAGACACCGTACCCACCGACACCGTGCCGTGGAGCATACGGGTCGACCATCTGTCGCTCGACAACGGCCGCGCACTTTATGCCGCAGCCGGAGCCGTGCCTAAGCCGGGGCTCGACATGCAGTATATCGACTTGAATAGTCTGACGGTCGAAGTCGACTCGTTCTATAACCGCGGGCCGGAGATGCGCGTGCCGCTAAAAAAACTGTCGGCCTCTGAACGTTCGGGCCTGCAGCTCTACGGCAACGGACTCTTTGCAATGAATGCAGATGAAATCGAGGCAAAGGATTTCAATCTGCGGACACTTGCGTCGGTAATCAATGTGGACGCAACCTACGGGATGAAATCGCCCGATGCGCCGCTTTCCGTCACGCTCAAGGCCGATGTCGACCCGCTTGACGTCAAGATGGCATTCCCGTCGCTCGGACAGACGATAGCCATGATGCCGCAACACCGCAAACTTACGGTCGACGTGGAGGCTGACGGTTCGCTTTCCGACCTGCGTATCGCTGATGCGGGACTGAAAATGCGCAATTATTTCGATGTAAGGCTGGCGGGCAAGGTCAGGAATATAACCGATTTCAACAATGCGTCGGGACATATCGACATCGACGGCGATTTCAATGATATAAACTTCATAAAGCCCACACTGATGGATGCTAAGCTCGGCAAGACGACACATCTGCCGCCGCTTAAACTTGACGGCACGGTCGATATGGCCGGAGGTGTCATCGGTGGCCGCCTGCGCGCGCTCACTCAGCAGGGCGACCTCGCACTCGACGGCAAGTGGAATTCGCGTGTCGAGGGATATGACATCAATCTCGATGCCGACAAATTCCCTGTCGGGACATTCCTGCCCGGGCTCGGCATAGGCAACGTCACGGCAAAAGTTGACGCGCGTGGCCGCGGATTTGACCCGATGAGCCGGCGCACGGAGATGTATGCCGCCGTCGACGCCATAGATGTGGGTTACCGCGGGTATTCGATACATGACCTCAAAGTGGTGGCAAATCTTAGCGACGGTAATGCCGACCTCAATGTCACGTCGTCGAACAAGGTGATTGACGGAAACCTGCACGCTTCGGGCAATCTCGCCGGAAAGACATACGACTGGACGATGATAGGTGACTTCCGCAATGTCGACCTCTATGCACTCGGTGTCGCCGATACGGTGTCGAATGTGGCAGCTTCCGTGGCCGGAACGGTGAGGATGACCCCGTCGACGCACGACATCGATGCCGAGATTGATATACACCATGTCGACGCGAAACTTGGCGAGACGCATTTCGCGGCGCATGATTTCGATATATGTTTCACGGGCAATGACTCGCTGTCGGATGCGCGCATCGACAATCAGGATCTTAAAATCAGGTTTGTGTCGCCGATGGTCGTTGACAGTGTGGCCGCACGGTTCACGTCGGCAATGTCGCTTGTATCGCCGATGGTCGAGGCACGCAATGTGGATATAGATATACTCCAACACAGTCTGCCACCCTTTACTCTCGACATAGACGCGGGCGAGCGCAACGCACTGCATGATTATCTCGCAGAGTCGGGCACTACATTCCGTCACGCTACGCTGAGCGCCTGCAACGACAGCCTGATATGCATCAAGGCGGCAGTCGACACGCTGATTACAGGCACCACAAGGTTTGACAGGATAGATTTCAACGCTTTGCAGGAGGGTAACAGACTTAACTACGAGCTGACGATTGACAACCAGCCGGGCACATTCGACGATTTCGCCCACATAGCAGGTAAAGGGTATATCGGAGGCGACAAAGTGATGGTCGCGCTCCAGCAGCGCAACATAAAGGATGCCACCGGCTACAGAATCGGAGCACTCGTGGAATTGTCGGACTCGACCCTGAAGCTGAGACTCGACCCCACCGACCCTGTGATAGGATACAAGCAGTGGATGGTCAACGACAATAACTTCATAAGCCTGAATACGCGCAATTACCATCTGGACGCCAACCTGCTTATGGAGAACAATGACAGCCGCCTGCACATATATACGGAGCATGACTCCATACATGGCGGGGACCATCAGGAGAATATCAATGTCGACATATCGAAGATACAGATAGCCGACTGGATATCGCTCAATCCGTACGCTCCGCCAATGAAGGGCGACCTGTCGGCCAATCTGAAATTCTCGATGTCGCCCGGAATGCTCAACGGCGCCGGAGTGGTGACATTGGCCGACTTCACTTACGCAAAGAAACGAGTGGGCACGCTTGACCTCGCCCTCGACATAACGACGTCGCGTTCGGGTGCCATAACGGCCAATACGGGGCTTAAGATCGACGGCAAGGAGGTGATGATGGCCAACGGCGCACTCAACGACACGACGCTCAGCGACCCGTTCAGACTTGATTTCGCCCTTACCCGTCTGCCGCTTGATATCGCAAATCCCTTTATCGGGGGGGCTGCCACGCTCGACGGTTATCTGAGCGGCAACATGGACGTGACGGGAAGTATGTCGGCACCGATGTTTGACGGCTATCTCGACTTCGACTCGGCTACGGCCAAGGTGGCGATGCTCGGCACGACGTTCCGTTTCAGCGAGGAGAAGATACCGGTTGATTCGAATGTAATCAGATTTGACCGTTATGCGATTTACGGCGTTAACGACAATCCTCTTGAAATCACCGGACGGGTGGATATGCGCTCGCTGGCCGACATCAGCCTCGACCTCGGACTGCATGCCGACAACATGCAGGTGGTGGGCAACAGCAAGCGGCGCGGCAGCGATGTATACGGCAAGGCCTTCATTTCGCTTGACGCTACGGCCAAGGGTGATATGCGCATGATAAACGCACGCGCAAATCTCGCGGTCAAGGAGGGCACGAATGTCACGTACGTGATGCCGGAAGCCGGTTCGCAGCTCTCGTCGCAGAGTGCGGGCGATATGGTGCACTTCGTGAATTTCGCCGACACTACTGCAATAGCCGAGGTTGACTCCGTGGCGCCTTCAGGCATGCTGTTCAATCTGGCGGCCATGCTCAGCGTGGAGGAGGGCTCGGTAATAGGAGTTGACCTGTCGGCCAACGGACAGGACCGCGTGCAGGTGCAGTCGAACGGCATACTCGACTTCACGATGAATCCGCTCGGCGACACACGCACAACGGGACGCCTCAATATAACCGGAGGATTCGTGAGGTATTCGCCTCCGCTGATGTCGGAAAAACTATTTGACTTCCAGGAGGGGAGCTATGTGGCATTCAACGGCGACATGGCCAATCCGACACTGCACGTGACGGCGATAGACGTAATCAAGGCCAACGTGACGGCCGACGGTCAGAACTCGCGCCTTGTCAACTTCGATGTGATACTGCGTGTGAACGGTACGCTCGACGAGATGGACGTGGCGTTTGACCTCGACACCGACGAGGACCTTACGGTGCGCAACGAACTGCAGTCGATGTCGCCAGAGCAGCGCGCCAACCAGGCCATGAACCTGCTGCTCTACAACATGTATACCGGGCCGGGCACGAAGGGCAACGCCAACATCACCGGCAACCCGCTCTACAGCTTCCTGTCGTCGCAGCTAAATACCTGGATGGCCAACAATGTGAAGGGTGTAGACATATCATTCGGCATAGACCAGTATGAAAAGACGCTCGACGGGGCTTCATCGACAACGACAAGCTACAGCTACCGCGTGTCGAAGAGCTTCCTCGACGACAGGTTCAAGGTTGTAGTCGGCGGCAATTACACGACCGATGCCGATGCCAACGAGAACCTGCAGCAGAATCTTATAAACGACATCTCGTTCGAGTATCTGCTTAACAAGTCGGGTACGATGTATGTGCGACTGTTCAGGCATACGGGTTTCGAGAGCATACTTGAGGGCGAGGTGACGCAGACGGGCGTGGGCTTCGTGTACAAGCGCAAACTGCGCACGCTGCGCAATCTGTTCAGGAAGCGCAGCGCCCAGCCGATGGCGCTACCGCAGGAAGGAGCGGTGCGCATGGCCGGCGACATACTCCGCAAGGTGATGTCAAAATCGCGGGAACAGGTTCCGGCAAGTGAAGATAAAAACGACAGACAACCCATAAATGTAAGGAAAGATGAGAAGGTGGCTGAATAATGCGTTACGGGCAGTTATTGCGGCGGTAGCGGTGCTTGCCGTTGCCGGGTGCTCGACAACACGCCGTCTGGAGGAGGGTGAGATACTTTACAACGGGCTTAAAGGCGTCAGTTACGAACGCCCAGTGGCCGAAGAACTTCCCGACGGGTTGCGTGACAATATCAAGAATGCCGTCAATGCTCCGGCCAACAAAAAGACGCTGATGTTTTTCCCTCTCGGGCTGTGGGTGTACAACAATATGGGTTCGCACGACTCGGGGCTGAAGAAATGGTTCTACAACAAGTTCGCCCAGGAGCCTGTGGTCGTGTCGGAGATAAGGCCGGAAGTGCGTACAAAGATGATTGACGAGATACTTGACAACAATGGATATTTCAGGGGGAGCAGCAGTTACGAGCTTGTATCCGGCAAAAACAAGCGCAAGGCCAAGATAGCATATACCGTCAATGCCGGCACGCCGTATCTTCTCGATTCGATAGGGCTGATGCCCGATACGTGCCATCTGAGCCATGCGATAGACTCGCTGGCACGGCGAGAGCCGTATCTGCGGCCGGGACAACGATACTGCACCGACTCGCTGCAGGCCGTACGTACGAGGATTACGAACTCGCTGCGCAACCGCGGATATTATTTCTTCAAACCGGAATTCATTGAATATCTCGCCGACTCGATACAGAAACCGGGGAGCATAGCGCTGCGCATGACGCTTGCGCCGAACATGCCGCCGCTGGCACGCAACCGGTATCGCACGGGCGACGTGACCATGTACGTTTTCCGAAACGAAGGGGGAGGAACTCCGGATACGATAGCGATGCCGCGCGGCACGTTGATACAGATGCTGCCGTCGAAGTTCCGCCGCAATCTGATGACGGAGTGCGTGACATTCAACCGCGGCAAGGTGTTTTCGGTGCGCGACATGGACCGTACGCAGAGCTATCTGGCACGTCTCGGCATATTCAATGCCATATCCATATCGGCGTTGCCCGACACGCTGGCGGCAGACCCGACGCTCGATGTGGCGATATCGTGTACGTTCGACATGCCTTTGGAGACATCAATCGAGGCGAATGTGTCGTCGAAGTCAAACTCTTATTTAGGCCCTGGTCTGACGCTCGGTCTGACTAACCGCAATATGTTTGGCGGCGGGGAGCAGCTGAGCGTGAATCTGACAGGGTCGTATGAATGGCAGACGGGACGCGGCAGTTCGTCGGTGTTCAATTCGTATGAGGTGGGTCTGACGGGGTCGCTGGCGTTTCCGCGGTTTATCGCGCCGAAGTTCATACCGAGGCGTAAGTATTCATCCAACTGGACGCGCGTGTCGCTCAACGCCGACCTGCTCAACCGTCCGCATTATTTCAAGATGGCGCAGTTCAATGCGTCGTTCGGGTATGACTGGATGTCATCGCGGTTTGTCAACAACAACCTGACACTGTTCAAGCTGACGTATACCAAGCTGCTGCACACGACTACCGATTTCGACTCAATCACGGCTGCCAATCCGGCGATAGCGCTGTCGTTCAGGTCGCAGTTCATACCGCAGCTGTCGTATACGTATGCCTACGACCGAACGTTCCGGCGCAAGAACACGGTGCGCTATACCATATCGGTCACGGAGGCAGGCAACCTGTTCTGGACGATATACGAGGCATTTGGCAAAAAAGGTGAGAAAACGCTGTTCAACACGCCGTTCTCACAGTTCATAAAGGGCACGGCGCAGATAGTGTACGGCCGCCGTCTGTCGGGCGAGCAATGGCTGTGGACGAGGGCGGCGGTAGGTGCGGCGCATGCCTACGGCAACGCATCGCAGGTGCCTTATACCGAACAGTTCTATTGCGGGGGCGCCAACTCAGTGAGGGCGTTTACCGTGCGCTCGATAGGGCCTGGCAGCTACCGGCCTCCGAAGAGTGACATCAACGGATATTTCGACCAGACGGGAACGTTCAAATTCGAGTTCAACGTGGAGTACCGTTTCCCGATACTCGGTCCGGTGCACGGTGCGGTGTTCTTCGACTCGGGTAATGTATGGCTGCTGAAGAATGACCCGCAGCGTCCGGGAGGATTGCTCAAAGGTTCGCGATTTTTCAAGGAATTAGCTACCGGAACGGGCGTCGGCCTGCGTCTCGACATCTCGATGCTTGTAGTAAGAGCCGACCTCGGCATAGGCATCCATGCTCCCTACGATACCGGCAAGCGCGGCTACTACAACATGGAATCCTTCGGCAAGTCACTGGCATTCCATCTGGCGATAGGGTATCCGTTCTGAGCTTGAGGCGTTTACCGCGGTTGAAAACCGCGGTTACTACTGTTATGGATATCAAGCGTCTTGAAATTAGTCCGGGTGAGAGAATATATCAAGATACATTCGGCGTGTGTGTTTTCCCATATCCGACAGGGTCCGAAATTCAAATCCAAGTTTGTCGGAATAGAAACTAAGCGTCCGAGGGTTGTTGAGGGCATCTACAGTAATAAACTGGCAGCCGGATATTCGTCGTGTAGCGAATGTCATGTGTATAAAATCGACGATAATACGTCCTATCCCTTTTGACTGCATGTCTTTTCTGACAGCAAGATGGCCTATATTTATTGCCGGATATGTAGGTTGACGTCTAAAGATGTCGGAATATTCAAATGTAAGATTCGGGAAGTCGATTTTGTCCTCAAATTCCAATGTCAGGACATCATTTGCGAGAGTGAACAGACCCAGTATCTCACCACTATCTTTTGCAGTGCATTTATATGGGATTAGATACCCGTATTTATAGCAAAGAAAAACTTCATTGTGGAAAAAGTCGTCTATTTCATCACACCCGCATGAAAAAGCAGAGAGTGGCACTGCGTCACTCTCTGAAATAGTATTGATGGATAGATTAAAATCCAAATATTGGGTTTTTCCCTCCATTATTTTTTAAAATAATCTCATAATTATTTTTTGCCATTTGGTATAATTTTCGCTCGCGGGGAGTGAAATCCCCGTTCATCTTTCGAGACATTTCGGAGTGGAAGTGTCTAACTTCCTCGCGTGTCATTGGCGGATTGGGGTTTGAAGGTATCATAAAACTAAGGTTTATTTATGCAAAAATAGTCATTTTTATAATGTATAACAAACAATCTGCGAGATTTATGCGAGAATCTGCGTAAATAAAAAGAGGAATTCCAACTGGGATTCCTCTTTTTTTGGTTCGCCCAGCATGTATTCAGTCTAACAGGTG
>ULUC01055607.1_pt1 | contig 18187 bp, 17 predicted proteins | sample 1958151 | NCBI WGS metagenome assembly ULUC01 (sample SAMEA4835750, study PRJEB28245) | human gut metagenome | biome: gut microbiome; material: fecal sample | place: Denmark | collected 2008
AGATCGCAGCCTTTTTTCTTGGGGACTTTTTTTACAGCCCCCTTGCTGTTTTACAATATTATATCACGCCACAGGTGCAAAAACCTGAACTAAAGCGCAAACTTTTCTGAATATTCAGCCAACAGCTTCTCGTAATAGTCAGGACCGTTTCTGTGAAGCTTATCAAGATATTCATGCTTTTTAAGGCTGTTGTATTTCTCTTGGTTTGCTATAAGATAGACCGCAATATTTGAGCAGTGGTCTGATATTCTCTCAACATTTGTGAGTATATCAAGGAAGTTCACACCCACCTCGATGTTGCAAAGACCATTCTTAGACCTGTCGATATGAACAGCCTTAAGCTCCTCAACAAGTCTGTCTACTACTTCTTCAAGTGGCTCGATCTCCTTGAGAACGTTCATATCCCCTGTCTTTGTGGCTTCGATAGCAAGCCCGATTATCTCCTGAATGGCGTTGCACACAACGTCAAGCTCGTGCTTCGCCTGCTCAGAAAAACCGATCTCCTTTTCATAAAGAACATCCGCAGTTTCATAGATGTTTATAGTATAGTCACCTATTCTCTCATACTCTGAAATAAGGTGGAAAAGCGCTGTAACAGTTCTCGACTCATCCTCGTTCAGACCGCAGTCGTTGAGCTTTATAAGATATGAACCTACTCTGTCCTCAAGCCTGTCGATAAGCTCCTCACGCTCTTTTATCTTGTCGATAGACTTAAGGTCATACTTGTCATAAAGCTCTCTTACCGATATGAAATTCTTCTGTGCCAGCACGCCCATTTGAACAACTGCCTCTGTAGCCTGTGCGATAGCAACGTTTGGAGTAACAAGAAATCTGTCGTCAAGAAGATCCTCCTTAGTGAAAGTATCATCGTCCTCAGCGTTCTTCTTATCTCTGATAGTCCATTCGGCAAGCTTTTCAAGCACTGTATAGAACGGCAGAAAGATTATAGTTACCACAACATTGAAGATAGTATGGAAGTTTGCGATGCTTCCCGTTGTAAAGCTATTATTCCAGAACGGAAATCCTATTGTATACTGAATGATATAAACGCCGATAAGAAAGATTATAGTACCGATAAGGTTGAAATAGAAGTGTATCATAGCGGCTCTCTTAGCGTTCTTTGAAGCACCTATACTTGAAATAAGAGGTGTAGCACAAGTACCGATGTTAGTACCCATTATGATAGGAAATGCAGAAGCAAATGTTATAGCGCCTGACACTGAAAGCGCCTGCAAAATGCCTATAGAAGCTGCTGATGACTGTATGATAGCCGTGAATATCGCACCCACCAATACGCCCAAAACAGGGTTTTTAAGCACTGCAAAAAGCTGCTCGAACTGCGGAAGCTCTGCCAGCGGAGCTATCTTCTCCTGCATAAGTATCATTCCGGTAAAAAGGATACCTATGCCCATCATTATCTCGCCCACGTTCTTTGTCTTGTTCTTCTTGCCCACCATTATGATGATAAGACCGATAACGATAAGTATAGACGAGAAATTCGACGGCTTGCAAAGCTGCAATATAGCAGGACCGCTGCTGTCGCCCTCAAGGTTTGTGAGCCTTAATATCTGCGTTGTCATGGTCGTTCCGATATTTGCGCCCATGATTATTCCAACTGCGCCCTTAAGCTTCAAAAGGCCTGCGTTTACAAGTCCCACCACGATAACAGTAGTTGCAGACGATGATTGCACCGCTGCTGTTACCAATGCACCGAAAAGTATTCCGGAGAACACGTTTCCCGTCATTTTCGCAAGGACCTTCTCCATAAGTCCGCCCGAAGCCTTTTCAAGTCCCGAACTCAATATGGTCATTCCGTATAAAAACAGACCAAGTCCGCCCGCCATTCCGATAATGTTAAAGATACTCAAATCAATTCATTCCTTTTCTTGTTTTTTCCACTGCACAACGTCCGAGCACGCCCCTGCGCACCCCATTACTTACCTTACCTTTACGCCGATTTTACTTAATAAATAAAACAAAGCCAAAGCCTACACGGATATCCCGCAAGGCTCTGACTTTGATAATTATTTCTTTCCTGCCACCACAAGTCTGTTCATGGCACGTCGCAGCTTCTGCTCCGCCCTTTCAAACTCTTTCTGGCTAGCATTTTCTCTGAGCTTGTTTTCTGCCGCAGCCTTTGCCTTTTCGGCTCTTGCAACGTCTATCTCATCAGCCCATTCGATAGCAGATGTCACCACTGTCACACCGTCAGCAGACACCTTTATAAGCCCTCCCGAAATAGCGGCTGTTCTGAACTCACCTTCTATTTTGATACGGAAAGGAGAAGAAACGATATTTGCCACATATGGCGCATGACCTGCAAGTATACCGATATCACCTGATACGGTCCTCACAATGATCTGCTCAGTATTTCCCTCAAAAAAAGTTTTTTCAGGGGTTATTATCTTAAGATCAAAAGGCGTCATAATCTTTCTCCATAAGTTTTTTACAAATCAGCGCGTGCGGCACAAAATTGCCACATACATTCACTATATACTATAATCCGACTCTTGTCAAGTATTTTTCTTTAAACGTTCTGTTACTACTGTTCACTTTCTGCGATCTGTCTGCCCTTTTCAACAGCCTCGTCGATAGTTCCCACGAACAGGAAAGCAGATTCAGGCAGGTCGTCATGCTTGCCATCGATTATCTCCTTGAAGCCTCTGATAGTTTCCTTGATAGGCACATATTTGCCCTTCATACCTGTGAACTGCTCCGCAACGGAGAACGGCTGTGACAGAAAACGCTGTATCTTTCTTGCTCTTGATACAGTGAGCTTATCCTCGTCAGAAAGCTCGTCCATACCCATGATAGCGATGATATCCTGAAGCTCCACATACCTCTGCAAGATAGACTGGACCTGTCTTGCCACCTGATAATGCTCGTTGCCCACTATCTCAGGTGAAAGTATCCTGGAGTTTGACTCCAACGGGTCAACGGCAGGATAGATACCAAGTGATGAAATGCTTCTTGAAAGCACAGTTGTTGCATCAAGGTGAGCAAACGTAGTTGCAGGCGCAGGGTCTGTCAAATCGTCCGCAGGCACATAAACTGCCTGAACGGAAGTGATAGAGCCTTTTGTTGTTGAAGTGATACGCTCCTGTAGCTGACCCATTTCAGTTGCAAGGGTAGGCTGATAACCAACGGCTGACGGCATTCTGCCAAGGAGTGCTGAAACCTCAGAGCCTGCCTGAGTAAATCTGAATATGTTGTCGATAAAAAGCAACACGTCCTGATGCTCAACATCTCTGAAATACTCCGCCATTGTCAGACCTGAAAGTGCAACTCTCATTCTCGCTCCAGGCGGCTCGTTCATCTGACCATACACAAGCACAGTCTTGTCGATAACTCCCGACTCTTTCATCTCATAATAAAGGTCGTTGCCCTCACGGGTACGCTCTCCAACGCCTGTGAATACCGAGATACCGCCGTGCTGATTGGCAACGTTATTTATAAGCTCCTGAATAAGCACCGTCTTGCCTACTCCTGCACCACCAAAAAGACCTATCTTTCCGCCTTTCAGATATGGTGCGATAAGGTCGATGACCTTGATACCGGTTTCCAGAATCTCGTTTGAAGCAGACTGCTCTTCATATGTCGGAGGCTCTCTGTGTATCTCCCAGCGCTCCTTAGTTTCAGGGGCAGGCAGATTGTCAACAGGCTCACCCAGAAGGTTGAACATTCTCGAAAGAGTTTCCTTGCCCACCGGAACAGAAATAGCCTTGCCTGTATCAACAGCGTCGATACCTCTCACAAGTCCATCTGTAGAGCCCATGGCGATACATCTTACTATATCGTCGCCTATATGCTGAGCCACCTCAACAACGAGCTTTTCGCCCTTGTTGTCTATCTCAATGGCATTGAGCAGGTCAGGCAAGCTGTCCTTTTCAAAGCGGACATCAACTACCGCACCAACTATCTGGACTACCTTGCCTATGTTTTTGCTTTCCATTTATTTACCACCTTTCAAAAAGGGATATCATAGCTTGATATGTTTAAAAGCCTGCAAAATGCAGACGAACGCTGTTCGCCCCTGCAAGACTTCTCCAACAATATCCACAACATTTACTTTTGAACGCCCACATTCGGGGCATAATTATTATTTCTATCTTCCGATAGTTGCCGAGCTTATCTCTGTAAGCTCCTGAGTTATCTGCGCCTGTCTTGCTCTGTTGTAAAGAAGCGACAGATTGTCTATCATTTCTCCTGCGTTGTCCGTTGCAGACTCCATTGCAGTACGTCTTGCCGCCTGCTCAGAAGCGTAAGAATCCACTATCGCAGAATAAAGCATACCGCCTATATACTGCGGTATCATGCCGTCAAAGACCTCCTCAGGGGACGGGTCATAGATAGTTGACGGGTGCTTTCTTCCCCCAAGCTTGTCAAGATCCTCCACGGGAAGTATCTGCAAACTGCAAGGCTCCTGTGTCAGCGCCGACACGAATGTGGTATACACAAGATCTACCTTGTCATAATCCCCATTTCTGAAGCCTGCGATAATATCTTCCACAATGTCTATAACAGTGTCAGTGTCAATGCTCTCCGCTATCTGCGGATATTTCCACACAAGGTCATAGTCACGCTTCTCAAAGAACTCAACAGCCTTTTTGCCCACAGCCATAACACGAAGCTGACCGCCTGATGACAGCACATCGTCAGCCTTTGCCTTAGCCATTTTCAGCACGTTGGAGTTAAATCCTCCTGCAAGTCCCCTGTCGCCTGCCACCACTATAAGCAGTGTGGAATTAAGAAACTTCTTCTTTGTATACACCGACTTGAAAGCTCTGTCGCAGGATATATCGCACATTGTCTTAAAAAGCGTTTCAAAGAACGGCTGAACTGCCACCGCCTTGTCTTTGGCACGTCTGAGCTTAGAAGCCGCCACAAGCTGCATGGCTTTTGTTATCTGCATGGTGCTTTCAACGCTTTTGATACGTCTTTTGACGTCTTTCATATTAGCTGTTGCCATCGCTCAGCGCTCCTTATCTGCTTTGAAGAAACTTCTGTGAATACTCCGCAAGCACATCCTTTATTGCCTGTTCATTCTCTTTTGTAAGCTCTCCTGTTTCTCTTATTGAAGAGAAAATATCAGGGTGAGTTTCATCTATATACACAAAAAGGTCTTTCTCAAATTCAGCGATATCCTCAACTCTGATATTTTTCAGATAGTTGTTTACCACCGCATAGATTATGACCACCTGCTTCTCAACGTCAAGCGGTGAGGTCTTGCCCTGCTTGAGCACCTCCACTATACGTTCGCCCTGTGCAAGTCTTTCCTTTGTGTCCTTGTCAAGGTCAGAGCCGAACTGCGAGAACGACTGCAACTCTCTGTACTGCGAATACAGCAGTTTCAGCGAGCCTGAAACCTTTTTCATAGCCTTTATCTGTGCCGAACCGCCTACACGGGATACTGATATACCAGGGTTTACTGCAGGTCTGACGCCTGAGAAGAACAGCTCAGATTCAAGGAATATCTGTCCGTCAGTGATAGATATAACGTTTGTCGGGATATAAGCCGAAACATCGCCTGCCTGAGTTTCGATAATAGGCAGAGCGGTTATAGAGCCTCCGCCGTAGTCCTTGTTAAGACAGCAGGCTCTCTCCAAAAGTCTTGAATGGAGATAGAAAACATCTCCCGGATAAGCCTCACGTCCTGTTGGTCTTTGGAGCAGAAGTGACATAGTTCTGTATGCCACAGCGTGCTTTGAAAGGTCGTCATAAACGCACAGCACGTCCTTGCCCTGAAGCATGAAATACTCAGCCATTGCAACTCCTGCATATGGTGCAATATACTGCAAAGGCGCCATTTCAGATGCCGTTGCCGATACAACTATAGAATAATCCATTGCCCCATGCTTAGAAAGGGTATCCACCACGTTTGCCACAGTAGACTGCTTCTGACCTATCGCAACATAGATACAGATAACGTCCTTGCCTTTCTGATTTATTATAGTATCAAGTGCTATAGAAGTTTTACCTGTCTGTCTGTCGCCTATAATAAGCTCACGCTGACCCCTGCCTATCGGTATCATAGAGTCGATAGCCTTGATACCTGTCTGCAATGGTCTGTTTACTGATTGTCTTGTAATTATTCCGAAAGCAGGGCTTTCCACAGGTCTTGTTTCTGTTGTAAGCACAGCGCCCCTGCCGTCGATAGGTGCACCGAGAGCGTTCACGACTCTGCCAAGCAGTGCATCGCCAACAGGCACAGAAACTATCCTGCCTGTTCTCTTTACTCCCGAGCCCTCTTTTATTCCGTCCTCAGAGCCGAGAAGTACACAGCCTACAAAATCCTGCTCCAAGTTCATTGCCATGCCGTATGTTCCGTTAGAAAATTCAAGAAGTTCGCCTGACATACACTTGTCAAGTCCATGAACTCTTGAAATTCCGTCGCCAACAGTGCAGACCGTCCCCACATCGTCAAGCTCAAGCTTGCTGCGGTAGTCCTTGATCTGCTGTTTTATCAAGCCTGTTATTTCATCAGGACGTAATTTCATGTTAAAATACCGTTCCTTTCCTATGCAATGACCCCGTCGATCTGAGCCTTGATATCATCAAGCTTAGTTCTGACGCTGCCGTCTATTTCTGTGTCTGAATATCTCAGCACGATACCGCCCATAAGGCTTTTATCCACCTTTTCCACAAGCACTATCTTTGCCCCCGAAACAGCCTCCAGCTTAGCCACAAGCTTGTCCCTGAGCCTTTCAGACAGAGGCATAGCCGTCACCGCAGTGACCTCTATGATATTATTATGCTTTTCATAAAGCTCCTTGAACTTTGCGCATATCTCAGGCAGAAACCTTATCCTGCCCTTTTCGCTCACAAGGCAAAGAAAATTAAGCGTAACAGGCTGTATCCTGCCCATAAACACCTTTTCCAGCGCCGCCCTTTTTTCGTTCTCCGTCACCAGCGGCGACGCAAGCAGCTCCACATATTCCTCCTGACCCTGAGAGAAAAGTATATCCCTTATGCTCCCAAGCTCACCATAGACTTCATCAAGGCAGTTTTCCTCGCAGCACACCTCGAAAAGTGCATTGCCGTAAATATTCCCGATACTGTCTGCCATTACATCTCACCCACATTGTCAATGAACTTCTCGATAAGACGTTCGTTGTCCTCGCCTGTCATATCCTTTTCCACAACTGCCGCCGCAGCCGAGAAAGCAATATCGGTGATCTCGTTCTTGATCTGGTTGACAGCGATCTTCTTTTCTCTTTCGATCTCTCTTGAAGCGTTGTCCACAAGACCCTTTGCCTCAGTTCTCGCTTCGCTGATTATCTCGTCAGAACGCTGTTGAGCCTTTCTTGTTGCCGTCTGTATAATCTGTGCAGACTCTTCCTTTGCACCCTCTAATCTGCTTGTATACTCAGCTTCAAGCTTCTCGGCATTTTCTTTTGCCTCGTCAGCCTGCCTGTAAGTTTCCTTAACATCATTTTTCCTGTCCTCGATGACCTTGTTCACCTTATCGAACAGAAAATGCTTGAGCACCAAAAACAGTATGAGCGTATTGAGCAAAGTCGCAATTATCGTTGTCAGATCTATTGACAGAAACTCTGTCACATCGCCTGCTGCCAATACCATTTATCCAACCTCCCCTCCGCACCAATGCAGAGCAAATCTTGTTTGAAGCTTTTTATTAAAGCTTTCCGATAAATGGGTTAGCAAAGAGCAGGATAAGTGCAACTACGAATGCGTAGATACCTGTTGACTCAGCCATAGCAACGCCTATGAACATTGTTCTTGTGCAGTCGCCCTTAGCCTCAGGCTGTCTTGCGATAGCCTCAATAGTCTTTCCTACTGCGTAGCCCTCACCGATACCAGGTCCGATACCTGCGATCATTGCAAGTCCTGCACCGATTGCTGAACAGCCAAGAAGAATAGCCTTTTCCATAATGATAAACCTCCGTTATTTACTATTTACTTTTTTATACTTTCCGCAAAAGCGGTAATTTACTCTGTTTCTGCCGCCGCACCAACGTTTACCATGGTGAGCATTGAGAAGATATAAGCCTGTATGCACCCTGAGAACAGGTCGAAATACACGCTGAGTACCGCAGGTATACCTACCTGAAATACACTGAACGCCCATGAGCCTGCCTCAAAAGTCAGTCCAAGCGCCGATGACAGTGAGCCGAGCGCACCATAAAGCAGTCCCGTTATTACCATGCCGCCTGCAACGTTGCCGAACAGACGGAACGCCATAGACGCAGGCGTTGCCACCTCGCTGATGATATTAAGCGGCAGGATAAAAGCCACAGGCTGTGCAAAGCTTTTAAGATAGCCCTTGAAACCATTCGCTTTTATCTTGTTGTATGTGATAAGCACGAATGTCATAAGAGCCCACGTTGCCGTAACATTGATGTCCGCAGTCATAGACCTCAGACCTATCATACTGATAAGAGCGCCAAACACCGCATAAATAAGCAGCGTAGCAATATAAGGGGCATACTTCATCATCTTAACGCCCATGTTCTCTTTGACCATGTTGTTGACGAAGTTCACAAGCATCTCCGCAACCACCTGACGTTTTTTCTCAGGCACTTTTTTCAAATCGTGTGTGAGCCACAAGCACAGTATCAGCACCGCAACTATAATAAGCCAACCCATCACCACCGTTTCGGTGATCCTCAGACTGCCTATTTCAAACACTATCTTAGGGCCGTTTCCTATACCCGTCATTTATTTATCCCTTCTTTCTCTTATCTGTATGACATACAGAATTATCCTCGGATAAAACTGCGGAAGCAGTATCCCAACTGGACTTACTGCCTTCGTGAGCATAGCCCCCGCACAAAGAACAAAAAGCACTCCATACCTAGTCATGTAACACCCAAGCATTGTCCGCTTAGCCTTTTTGCCCTCAAGCTCCACAACCTTTTCGCAGGTCACACCAAGGTAGTACATACAAAGGCACATATAGCCCCAGCCCAATGCAAAGCCCGCAAGCTGTGTGATGTCAAAGCCCCACAGCAAAGTAAATGCCCAGAATACAACAGCCATAACACCGCCCCATAAGCATATTTTTTTCAGCAAGCCGCCAAGCTCAGAGCCTATATTTTTCACTTATTTTCTCCGATTTTCATAAAGAAATCCACCATAAATCTTTACATTTTCTTAATAGCAGAAAATATCTGCCTGATGTATTTCATTATACCACACAGCCCCACATTTTTAAAGAGCAAACCGCAAACTTAAACACTTATTTTACATGGATTTTACATTTCGTTCACAGCTAGTCAAACAATTAGTTAATTATGATTTGGCGTTAATAATTTATCAATAGTCAACCATTGACTTTTGACATTGTTTGAGTTTTGTCATACGATTTCACAATAAAAAACGGACTGCCGCAAGCCGAAATAATATCACGGCTGAGCAGTCCGCAAGCATATGTGCAGCTTATCTGATGATATCGTCAACAACGCTTTCTACAGTGCTTACAGTATCATCAATAATATCCGCACCACCGCTTACAGTGTCCTTGATACCATCGCCAACACGGCTCACAAGCGTGTCGCTGTCATCACGTCTGCTTGTTACCTCATTTTTAGAAGTTGTGGTCGCAGTAACGCCGGAAGATGTCGAACCTGAGTTATCGTCATTTCTTGAACAGCCTGCGAGCATAACACCGCAAAGACCAAGACAAGTTAGCATAGCGAACATTTTTTTCATAATTAAGTTCCTTTCAGTATAAGATATGCCATTTTAGGCTAATGCTATTATTTCTCGGAGATGAGGATATATTCATAAAAAAACAAAAAAGAGACGAGCTAAAAGCCCATCTCTTTGTCAGATCAAAAAATCAATAGAACCGCGATTTCTTTTTCTTGATAACGAAAATAACAGCACCGACAATAACCACCGCAACGACCACAATAACTACAATGCCTACTACTCCGATACCCTTTGAAGATTCAGCCTCAGATGACGAAGTGCTGCTCAGTCCGTTTGACTTAGGCTGTATCTTTAAGCCCTGCACGATCTCCTGTGCCTTTGCACTTTTATTGTAGCCATCGAGATTCATTACCTGAAGATCTACATCGTTCTTCTGCAACGGAGTATCTATTACAAGATTATCAATATAAAGCACATCTGTCTTATCCATTTTCTTTATAACCGGTATCTCAAATACGAACTTTGTTGCTCCGCACTTGTCAGGTACTGGTATAAGTGCTGTCGCATACTGAGTAACATTATTGCTTGCATCTGTATTTATTTCAAGCTGAATACTATTGCTGGTCACCTTTTTGTATTCCTCAGTACAAGGAAAAGCAAACACAGAATCTCCCATAAGCTTGCCCTGAGCGTCCTGATTTATCCTGTACTTGAAAGAAACCATACAGCCGTCAAAACAAGTCATACCAAAATCCTTGGCGTCGATCTCAACGCCCATCGTTATATAAGGCGCATCTTCAGAATCAGAGCCAGGATAAACCAAATTCTTATCGTCATCTCTTATAAGCGAAGCAAAAGTACAATAATCGCTTATGTCATTAGGCTGTGTTGCTGTTATCTTAAGGCTTGCACCCTGATAAGCATAGGTCTTTTCTTGGGATGCTCCCACTGAAATCTTCTCACCGTCAGGAGTCACCTTGATATATCTCTCCCAATCCTTCATATCAAACGACAAGGACGGTGCTGAAGTATCTGTTGTAAGGATACTCTTGTCGGCACTATATTCAGGTATTTCAGCCTCACTGTCGGCATAAGCAGGCACAGCACAAACGCCAAGCATCATTATCGCTGATACCACGCCAAGTATTCTCTTTGATCTCATTTTAATTCTTATCCTCCCTTGATACTATTGTATGTAAACGCTTTCATAGCCGTTCACACAAGTATCGAAACGTTATAAAACACTATTAATATTTTACACCTTTTTAACAAATCTGTCAAGTGTACCATACAATTTTTCATATAATGTAACTGTTTTGTAATACAAGCTAAGCGTTTTAACCAAAATAACCACACGATTTTTATGAATAAGCTCTTATTGACAGCCATTTTTATCAAAAAAAGACCGCCTTCTCAGACGGTCCTGCGAACTTATTGAATACCAAGGAACTGGAAATACTGCTTATCCGGCATTGTTGTAACAGAAGTGGCTCTCAGGTCATCAGCCTCCGAAAGTCTGTACTGCACCTTGAGAACTCCGTCCTCCTTTACCCAGCCAACATCAGGAACTGTTCCTCTTATACCCTTGTTGGAAATGGTCTTTTTGATACCTTTCTGCTTAAGAGTAAAGAATTTAAGCTCGATATCCTGATTGTATGGTACTACGCATATCTTTACAGCACCCTTGTCGCTGTCCTTTACATCATAAAGTATTATCTGATACTGGCCGTCAGGCGATATGGTATTTGATTCTGAAGTTACTTCAGTGAGCTTCTTGAAGTTATCTCTGTAGAGAGCATAAACACTTGACGATGTGTCAAGATCTGAATTTAGCACAGTTTCAACAGACGTGCCTCCGAAAAGGATATTAAGCACAAAATATGCAACTATTCCAAGAACATACATAAGCAGATATATTGTACCCATTATAACCTTTACAGTTTCGTTCGTGCCTGCTGCAAAGAACATTATGATAGCAACAATGAACGGCGGAACTATCAATATCCAGTCGCCCATGTTGAAAAGTATCATGCAGAACACGACCGGAAGCATGAGTATGCTCAATATCTCCGTCACAAGCTCACGTCTTGAAAAGAGCATAAGTCCCATAAAAACTACGTTAAGCACCACATACACTGTGAAAAACGATTTTTCTCTGCCTGCCGCAAACTCCAGATCATACAGGAACGTTGCATAAGTGAGCAGAGTTATTACAGCAAAGTAAGCGACATTGAAAACTGATACCGCTCGCTTTACCCATACGTTAGATAAAAAATCCTTCATTTTTAGTCCTCCCTAGACACTCTGTTCTTTTATTTTACACGAAATTACGCAAAAAATCAAGTGCTTTATTTCTTTATTTTTTCTTAAAACACAAATCAGACATATCAAATAGTATTTAATTGGCTGAATGCCGTCAATTGAGTATTATCTCTTCACCGCCGCTGAGTCCCGAAAGTATCTCAACGTTGTCGTTGTCCTCGATGCCAAGCTCTACGTCCTGCTCTATCTTTACACCGTCCACAAGCAGGTTCACATAGTTGCGTCCATCAAGCTTCTTCACCGCCTTCTGCGGAACTATCACAGTATCAAGCCTTGAATACACGTCAAAGACAACCTCTATGCCGCCAAGATCCAGCATATCGTTCTCCTCGTCAGGGGTTATAACATAAACATATGCCGAGAAATCTCCGCTCTCATTGTAGATTATATCCGTCACAGTGCCGCCCATCGTATTGGCACCCTGCACTATCTGCACTGCAGTGCCAAAATTGACGTTTGTGAGCGCGTTATCAAACACAGACACGCACAGAGCCTTTTGTGATTTATCGGAAGTATACCCAAGCACCTCGCCCTTATTCACCGGCATGAACGCTGTCAGCTCCTGACCTTGTCTGTCTGCAAGATCAAACTGTCCGTCACATGGAGCGTAAACCTTATAATCCTCCAAGGACGCCACAAGACTGTCATATTTGAGCTGTTCTATCTGTAAGTCATACTGAGAAAGCTGTATCTCACTGTAGTCAGCACCGTTCGCCTGCAATGTAGCGACCGTCTGCTTCGCCTGATTGAGCCTTATTTCTTCCTCTTCTATCTGTTCGTCCACATCGTCAGAATAAAGTGTGCAAAGCAGGTCACCCTTTTTCACATCACAAGGTGACTCCACATCTATAGACTTTATCTGACCGCTTGCCTTGAAGGTGACAGTTTCACTGTAAGGGTAATCATAAACACCCTCCTGATGATACTCCTGAGAGATATCTCCTATCTCAGCTTTTACCGTCTTATATGTTATATCCTTAGTTTCCAGAATAGGCACAGCTATCTCGTCTTTTTTCTCCGACTTTCCGCAGGCGCAAAGTCCGAAACACATTGCCGCTGCTGAGATCAAAGCAATAAATCTTATACTTTTCATAAAAAAGCCCTCTCGGTAATATAAAACTGCGGACACACTCCGCCGCAGTGAATTATACCACATTTTCCGTCATTTTTCAAGCTTATCCCCTACATATCGTATATCTATTGTATAACTGCACAACACTGTCTGCCTATATTTATACAGGTTTACCACAGCAGTTCACCGATAATAGAGTTTGAAGCCAGAAATCCCGCAGGCGTAAGCCTTAAAATACCCTTTTCGACCACGCAAAGCCCCTGTTTCTGAAACAAAGCCGCCTTCTTGCGGATATTCTCCCCAAGCTCTTTACCACCAAGCTCCTCGGCTTTACCTATGTCAATGCCCTCCGTGAGCCTTAACCCCAGCATGACATACTCCTCCGCCTTGTCAGGGTCGTCCTCAAGCACCACCATGCTCTGCACCTTGTCAGAAATAAATTCCTCAATATCGCTCTTGCAGTAATATCTCTCATTATCAAAGAAAGAATGTGCCGACGGGCCAATGCCTATATATTCTTCCCCGTGCCAATATTTAAGATTGTGCCGTGATTTTCCGCCTTCTTTGGCAAAATTTGATATCTCATACTGTAAAAAGCCCTTGCTTGCAAGCTGTCCCACAGTTTGCAAATACATATCGCACAGCATATCGTCATCAGCTACAGCGTTTCTCATCTCATCACAATCAAAAGCCGTACCCTTTTCTATTTTCAGCATATAAGCCGAAATATGATCGACAGGGAGTGCCGTAAGGCTCTCTATGCTATCCCAAAGGCTTTCAAGGGTCTGACCCTTTACCCCGAGCATGATGTCGCATGAGATGTGTCTAAATCCCACCTGAGCCGCCGTTTCCACAGCCGACTTTGCCTGAGAAAAGTCATGAAGCCTGCCCAAGAAGCCAAGCTCCCTGTCATTAGCCGATTGAACGCCAAAAGAAAGCCTTGTTACCCCTGCTTTTCTCCACCCTGACATCTTCTCCCCGTCCACAGAGCTGGGATTAGCCTCCAAGGTTATTTCAGGCTGGCAAAGATCAAAGCACTTTCCTGCCGCATCTATTATCCTGTCAACCTGTTCAGCCGACAGCACAGAGGGCGTACCGCCACCGAAGTAGATAGTATCGCATTTTATGCCCCTGCCCTTGAAAGCCTCAATATTGCGGCACACAGCCTGCGTGTAGTCCTCATAAAGCTCAGGCCTGCAAACGGAATAGAAGTCACAGTAAGGGCATTTTCTTTTACAGAAAGGCACATGGATATAAATTCCTGTCATAGCATATCCTCGTCATCATCAAAAGCCTTGTCGATATACTCTCCTGTTTTTTCACGGTTGAGCCGAAATCTCTCTATCGCCTTTTTCACACCAAATATACCGCCCCACACAAGGAACATACAAAGGCTTATAAGCACTGCATAAAGCACGAAATAAGCCTGCTGTTTCAAACTGAGCTGAAAATACACCGACCGCCTGTTTAGCATATCGGAAACTTTGGGGTGGATAACGATATAGCAGATAACGCCAAGAATACCTGCATAAGCAAGTGTGCATACCATGCCCATAAAAGCTTCCTTGAATTTGAGTGCCGAGAATTTAGCTCCTGCACACACCGCCCACACAGCGATAAGCACAAGCCCAGCCGCCGCAGAGATATTGGCATACACCTCATAAAGCACAGGCAATATCACCGCACCGCTCAGCCCGAAAGCCAGCGACAATTTCATAGACTTTTGTATATCAGGCATAGCTGCTCCTTTCAAAAAAATGTTGATATATTTGTATAAACCAAAACCTATCCACTCTCCGAACGGGCTGTCGAGGGCGCCCCTACGCCAAAATTCTACCACCGCAAAATCGCTACGCTCGGTGCTGGGTGATTTGTTCGGTTCAGCTTCGCCATTCCTCACTCCTCACTCCTCACTTAAACTACGCTACTCGTCCAGCTTCAGCACCGACATAAACGCTTCCTGTGGCACTGACACAGATCCAAGCTGTCTCATTCGCTTCTTTCCCTCTTTTTGCTTCTCCAACAGCTTCTTCTTTCTTGTGATATCTCCGCCATAGCACTTAGCAAGCACGTCTTTTCTCATAGCCTTGATAGTTTCTCTTGCTATTATCTTTCCGCCGATAGCCGCCTGCACAGGTATTTCAAAGAGCTGTCTTGGTATATTCTCTTTAAGCTTCTCCGTCAGTCTTCTGCCCCTTGAATAAGCCTTATCCTCGTGTACGATGAATGAAAGTGCGTCAACCACCTCGCCGTTAAGGAGTATATCAAGCTTCACAAGCTTAGACTTCGCATAGCCCATCATCTCATAGTCAAATGAAGCATAGCCCTTTGTGCGTGATTTCAATGCGTCAAAGAAGTCATAAACTATCTCGTTGAGGGGAAGCTGATAATGCAGGTCAACTCTAGTTTCGTCTATATACTTCATATCCTTGTATACGCCACGTCTGTCCTGACAAAGCTCCATTATATTTCCAACATATTCAGACGGCGTATAAATATGTGCATTAACTATCGGTTCCTCTGCCGAAGCAATATTTGCCACATCAGGATAATTTGTCGGGTTATCTATAAACACAGTTTCGCCGTTAGTCAGATTTACCTTATAAATAACAGACGGCGCAGTTGTGATAAGGTCGAGATTATATTCTCTCTCCAAACGCTCTTGAATTATCTCCATGTGCAGAAGTCCGAGGAATCCACATCTGAAACCAAAGCCAAGTGCAATTGAAGTTTCAGGCTCGAAGGACAGTGAAGCGTCATTGAGCATAAGCTTTTCCAAAGCGTCACGAAGGTCAGGATATTTTGCTCCGTCCGCAGGATAGATTCCGCAGTATACCATAGGGTTTACTTTCTTATATCCAGGGAGTGCCTCAGCGCAAGGCTCAGCCGCATTTGTCACAGTATCACCCACACGAGTGTCGCCGATATCCTTGATAGAAGCAGCGATATATCCTACCTCACCTGCATGAAGCTCGCCCACAGGCACAAGGTCAGTTGCTCCCATATAGCCTATCTCCACCGTCTGAAATTCAGCCCCCGTAGCCATAAGCCTGATGGTATCTCCAGCCTTGATATGCCCCTCTTTCACACGACAGTATATTATAACTCCCTTGTACTGGTCATAATAGCTGTCAAAAATAAGAGCCTTAAGCGGAGCGTTCTCGTCGCCCTTTGGGCATGGTATATCCTTTACAACACGCTCAAGCACCTCTTTGACGTTCGTACCCATTTTAGCTGATATTCTCGGAGCGTCCATAGCAGGAATGCCTATAACGTTCTCTACCTCTGTGCAAGCCCTTTCAGGGTCAGCGGACGGCAGGTCTATCTTGTTTATAACAGGCACTACCTCGAGGTCATGTTCGATAGCAAGATAAGTGTTTGCAAGGGTCTGCGCTTCTATACCCTGGGAAGCGTCAACGATAAGCAATGCACCCTCGCAGGCAGCAAGAGAACGTGACACCTCATAGTTGAAGTCAACGTGGCCTGGGGTGTCGATAAGGTTGAAAACATAGTCCTGCCCGTCGTCAGCGTGATAATTAAGGCGCACCGCACGAGCTTTGATAGTGATTCCTCTTTCACGCTCGATATCCATATTATCGAGAAGCTGATTTTCCATATCTCTCAGCTTCACAGTATCGGTAAGCTCCAAAATTCTGTCGGCAAGAGTAGATTTGCCGTGGTCTATATGAGCTATAATGCAGAAATTTCGTATATTATTTTCGTTCATTTACTGATTTTCCTCTCTCAGACAAGTATACTTTTCCATAATACTTTATTATAACACGCTTGCCCCACATTGTCAATTTCTCCGCAAAGAAAAAAAGGCAGACACAACGTGCCTGCCCCAAAATACATATTATTCTGCGCTGATATATGCCGTTACAGCGTCATCAGAGCTGTCAGAAGTTGTTCCCTCTGGATAAGAACTGAATGTGAACTTGTAATCCTTGTAGCCCTTTACCATAAGGAAAAGGTTTACATACTTGTATGTATTTCCAACAAAATATTCGTTCTTTTTCTGTGTAAGAAGCTCAGTAGTTCCGCCCATGCCGATATAAGTAGAAGCTCCGTCAGCAGAAGGTATTCCTCCGCCGCCCTTGTTGGAAGCAGAATAGTTTACATCAGGAGAGATTATGCCCCAATCATCGCTAGGGAAATCCTCCGGAACATATACCTCATATTCCATAACGCAAAGCTCACAGTCATCAGGTATTTTCAGCTCGCTCTCGTCTATCTTGGAAAAATCACTGCCAACAGAGTTGTTAAGCTCAATAGCCTTGTTTACATAATCTGCGTCCTCACTTTTGCTAACTACCTTTGTTATTCTTGTATAAATAGTGTGGTAGATCTTGTCTGTAGCACAATATCTGGTAGTCTTTATCCACTGACCGATAGGCGCAAGATTTTCCTCGCTTGTTTCAGACGGCTCTATAGCACTAGCCGCAATGTCATTGCTGTCACCGCTTGCAGGCTTGTTTTCGTCAGCTGTGCTTTTGTCAGCCACCTCAGCCTGTGATGATTCCGTTACCGAAGGAGCAGTTGTTGTGGTAGTTGTCGTTGCTGTTGCATCTTCTGATGAGTCAGCAGCACTGCTTTCCGTCTGCACAGCCGCAGCAGAGCTTTCGTTATCACTGTCGGAAGACCCACTGTCAGAACAGCCTGCCATGCCAAAAGCCATTACCACTGCCAATAAAAGAGCAGATATTTTTTTCATAATGTTACCTCCATATTTCTTTAATAAATTTATTTTACAACATTCTCCTATGCAAGTCAACAATATTTTCGACATTTATAAATATTTTGTTAAATACCTACAAACAGCCATAGTGTTTTTACAACATAATGTAGTAAGAAAAGCACAACATAATGTTGTATGATATATTAAATATAGACTATCAGAAAGGAATGGAGCGCCGCATGGTTTTTCAAAGAATACGAGATATGCGAGAAGATGCAGACCTTAAACAAAACGATATGGCAAAAATACTCCATTGCTCACAGCAAGCTTACAGTAACTACGAACTAGGACAGCGTGATATTCCCACGGATATCCTCATAGCCCTAGCTGAATATCACAAAACAAATGTAGACTATCTTCTGGGACTAACCAAAAACAAGACCTACTATAAAGATATGTAAAGGCGCTGTAAAAAAAGCGCAACAAAGCCCGTGGATTCC
>ULUC01046634.1_pt1 | contig 18077 bp, 19 predicted proteins | sample 1958151 | NCBI WGS metagenome assembly ULUC01 (sample SAMEA4835750, study PRJEB28245) | human gut metagenome | biome: gut microbiome; material: fecal sample | place: Denmark | collected 2008
CAGGCCGCTACGCCCGAGGATAACTACGAGGAAGAAATGGACGCTTACAACGATTTTGAGGATGACGGCCCTCCGTGGGACGAGGACGATCCCGAACCCGGAGAGGAGGACGAGGCATGAACTTTACGAAAAGCCCCTATGAGGCCATGATGAAAAAGCCGTCCCACATTCAGACCCCGCCCCCGTCCAAGGCACCCAAGGGCTCCCGCTGTCACGGCTGTCCCTACTGGCGGGGCATCGCCTGTATGTCCTGCTACCGGGATTTGCTCAACCCCTCGGCTGGCGGGAGGTGATGCTGTGGCCCGTGAGCTGACCCGAGAGGAAAAGGCGAAGATCCGCAAGCTGGTGACAAAGTGGTGTGCCAACTACGACAAGGAGTGCGGGTGCTTACCGCTGGATTGTGAGTGCTATATGCTGGGGAAATGCTGGACGGGGAGCTATTGCCGCTACTTCCGGGATGCCGTTCTGCCCCTTGACCCTGTGCTGGAGGCGGGGCTGACCGCCGAGGGCCCCGCCCCGGAAACCCGGCTCTGCCCGGTCTGCGGCAGCGTCTTTCTCCCGGACGGCAGGACGCGCTACTGCTCCCCGGCCTGTGCCAAGAAAGCCCACCGCCGCCAGCAGCGGGATCACATGAAGAAAAAGCGGGGCTGGTCTGTTGACAATTAGGCCCGAAAAAAGCCCGGTATCTCAAGGCTTTTTGGGGCCGCTTTAGGGGTGGCCCGTATGTTTCTATGGCCTGCCCCTGGTTTGAAAAAATGCTGTCAACATCTTTATGCCGTACTTTGGGACACTTTGTCCCGAAGTGCGGCTGTCTAAAAGGAGGTGTCTATGGACAAAAACCAAGGCTATGCCATTCTGAAGGCCGTGATGCTGGAAAACGGCCGGGGCTTTGCGCTGGGTGAACACCCCACCGCTCCGTCCCCCTATGTTACATGGGCCTGTTACGATGACAAAAACGGCCAGCGTCAATATGAGTGGGGGCATTACGGTAACGATCTGACTGCTATGGAAAAGGACTTTGCAGACCGGGTGCAGGACTATCAGCGGCTTTACAAGGTCAAAGTCGTGCAAATCGAGGCCCCCGGCCTTTACAAGTATTACTCCACCCAGCGGCCCGTGGACATCGGCACATTCCCGAAGCCGCCCCATAACGCCCCGGATGAGATCGTCAACTACGATCAGCGTATCCCCGTGGAGGGCGGCGCGTTTGTGGCGTGGGGCCATCTGACCTACACCAAACCGCTGACGGAAAAACAGGCGTCCGACTATGAGCTCCGTCCCGCACCCAATATTTCCGAGCTGCGGCGGGAAAGCTGCGGCAGGCCCCGACCGATTGCCCAGCAGATGAAGGAGGCCGCTGCTCTGACCGAGGCCAACCGGGGCGATCCTGCCCCCAAGAAAAAAGCCCCCGACCGGGGCGACCGATAGGAGGATCAAAATGGAAGAAAGATATAATCCCATGAAAAGCGCAGAGATCGCCGCCGAGCATAACTACAACATGATCGACGGCGTTCTGAACAACCAGCTTCCGGCTCTGCCCCCGGAACGGGAAAAGAAACTGGATAAGGTGAAAGAGCCGCCCAACAAGCGCCGCAGCCGGGAGCGCGAGGAGCGATGACAAAAAAGCGCGTCCGCAGTATGCCGATCTATGTATGGGTGCGCCCCGATGAAATGGAGGTTATTCAAGGGCGCATGGCCGAAGCCGGGATCAGCAATCTAAGCGCCTATATCCGCAAGATGGCCCCCAATGGGTATGTGCTCCATGTTGACCTCTCAGACATCCGGGAGCTGGTGTCCTTACAGCGCCGTTGTGCAAATAATCTCAATCAAGTGGCGATACAGGCCAACACCTACGGCGGCATCTATCCCGAGGAAATTGCCCAGCTTCAAAAGGACTATGCGGCCCTGTGGGAGCCGTTGTCCGATCTGCTCAAAAAGCTCTCCGCTGTGACGGAGCTCTGAATGTCCGGGGGATGGCCTTGTGCCGTCCCCCGGTTTTCTCAACTTCGGGGATCATGGGGCCCCCGCAAAGTCGGATGACTTTGTGGGGAGAGGAGGCGCAACGGAGCGGGTGAACTTTGGGACACTTTGTCCCGAAGTGAACAAGCGCAGTTTGTGCCGACGAGTCCCGAGGTGGAGAAAGCCAAAGGCATCCTTGTTGTCCCATTTTTACGGAGTTATAATGGTATTGTAGAGGATAACAACAACTTTTTAAGGAGGTTTCAAGCTATGCGGTTCGTTCTGAAAATCTTTGCCGCGCCCTTTGTTCTGGCGCTGTCCCTCGCAGTCGGGGTGCTGTCATTCGTCTTTTCGCTGGCATCTTGGGCGTTTAGCATCCTGTCTCTGATCTGCGCCGTGACCGCCCTGTTTGCGTGGTTCGTTGGCGGCGATGCCTTTTGGGGAGTCCGGGGACTGATCATCGCGTTCTGCGTTTCGCCCTTTGGTCTGCCCGCCGTGGCCGAGTGGCTGATCGGCAAGCTGGACGGGCTCAACTACTCCTTGAAGTGCTTTATCACGGACTGATCACTTTGGGACACTTTGTCCCGAAGTAGCGAGGCGGCGGCTGACCACAGCCGCCGCTTTTCTCTTGGAAAGGAGGGATACCCACGGCCACAACCTACCTAAAGGCACACCACATCAGCAAGGGGGAAACCATCGCCCAATCGCTGAAAGACCGTTTTGAATACGGGCAGAACACGGACAAGACCGAGGGCGGGGAGCTGATCTCCTGCTATGAGTGCGACCACATGACCGCCGATGCGGAGTTCCTGCTCTCCAAGGCAAAATACAAAGCCACCACGGGCCGGGAACAGCGGCGGGACGCGGATGTGCTCTGCTATCAAATCCGCCAGTCATTCAAGCCCGGAGAGATTACCCCCGAGGAGGCAAACCGCGTCGGCTACGAAACGGCCATGCGCTGGACAAAGGGCAAACACGCCTTTTTCGTTGCCACCCACACAGACCGCCATCATATCCACAACCACATTTATTACAATTCAACCGCGCTGGACTGTGCCCACAAGTACCGGGATTTTTTCAGATCGGCCAGCGCCCTGCGGCGGCTCTCTGACCGGGTATGTCTGGAGAATGACCTGTCCGTGATTACCAACCCCAAGCTCCACAGCAAGGGGCGTTTCCTCCACTACGGCCAATGGATCGGTGAGCGCCCCCCGTCTGCACAGCAGAGGCTTCGCCTTGCCATCGGTGATGCGCTGGCAAAAAAGCCCGCCGACTTCGAGGCATTCCTACGGCTTATGGAGGGGGCCGGGTATGCCGTGAAGCGTGGGCGGGGCGGCGTGATCTCGTTCCTTGTGCCGGGGCAGAAGAAACCCACCCGGCTCCGGGCATCCACCTTGGGGGACGGCTACGATCCCGAGGACATCCGGGCGGTGATTGTTGGAGAACGGCCCGCCCCGGAGATCCCCGACGAGGCCCCGCCGCCCCAGCGGATCAATCTTATTATCGACATTCAGTCACGATTGAGCGAGGGCAAGGGCCCAGCCTATGAACGGTGGGCCAAGGTCTACAACCTCAAACAGATGGCCGCCGCCCTGCAATACCTCCGGGAGCATGGGCTGGGTGACTATGACGCGCTGGCCGCCAAAACCTCCGGGGCCGTGGATCACTTTCATGCGCTGGCCGGGGAACTGCGGGACACCGAGGCGGCCCTTGCCAAAACCTCCGAGCTCATGGCTGCCACAGTGGACTATGCCAAGACCCGCCCTGTGTTCGACGGCTACAAGGCAGCTCGGTACAGCAAGAAATATCTTGCCGCGCACGAGGCCGAGCTTGCCAGCTACCGGGCGGCCAAGGTCACGCTGAACAATATTCTGGCCGGGGCCAAGCTCCCCAAGATGGACGCGCTCAAAAAGTCTCGCCGTGAGCTGGCCGAAAAGAAAAAGGCCCTTTACGCGGAATACCGCAAGGCCCAGGAGGATATGCGGGAGGCCGTGGCAATCAAGGCCAACATCGACCACCTGCTCGGCGCAACGGGCGGGCGTGAAAATAAGGCACAGGAGCGATAGCGACCGGCCGCAGACAAAAGGCGCAACGCGCCGCCACTTCGGGACACTTTGTCCCGAAGTCTGCCGGGTTTGGGGAGGCTCCCCAACAAGCATTTTTGCAGGCCCCTCGGGGCGCAAAAATAGCGAGTGTCTATACACTCGCCCTGCTTGCCGTTCCGTGCAACCCCAAAAACGGCACAAAAAAACGGAGTCCGCGTTCTCACACTTCCTCCGTTTCCTTGGCTTCTTTGATTGCCCGGATTATAGTTTCCACCAGCCGCAAGTCTTTTTCGTCCATAGAACTGAGCATCACATCAATGCGGCTTTTGCATCCGCTGGCGGCTCCCTTGTCTGGATAAAAGAACTGATCCACCGATATATCGAACATTGTCACCATCTGATAAAAGGTGTTCAAGCTCGGATGCTGACCGTCGTTTTCGTTATACATGACGGTGCGGGGATCACGGTCAATGATATAGGCAAGTTGCTCCTGTGTCATTCCGCTGGTTTCACGCGCCCGCTTGATAGCGAGCCCTATATCATGGAAATCAAATTTGCGCTCATCGCGTTCAAATTGCATAGACATCACCCAATGTAATTTTACATTTCAGGTGTTAGTATTTGAACGATTTACATTTTCATGCCACCACATATTTAATTTCGCATCATAGGGACAGTTGACTTCTGTACTTATCTGTGATATACTGTGCTTGTTAATGCATTACAGTTGTAGAGGTGGTGAGTATGTGGAAATCATAGTTAGCAACAAGGCAAGTAAGCCTTTATATGAACAAATCGCCATGCAGATTAAAGCATCAATTATGAGTGGCGAATTAAAATCTGGAGATCCTATTCCGTCTATGCGTGCATTAGCAAAGTCGCTTCAGATTAGCGTTCTTACTGTTCAAAAGGCATATGAAACGCTACAGGAAGAGGGCTTTATAGAAACAACTGCCGGAAAGGGTTGTTATGTATCCGTTCAAAACCAAGATTTTTATTTAGAAGAACAGCAGAAAAAAATTGAAGCTTGCTTTACCGAGGCGATTGAAATTGCCCGAGTAAGCGGAATAAACCTTGAAAAACTGGTTGGACTACTTACCCTTTTATATCAGGAGGACGATTAAATGACAGAAAATATTTTGGAGGTTAGAAACCTTGTAAAAGACTATGGGGATTTTTCACTTAAACAATTAAATTTCGATGTCCCTCGCGGTTCAATTGTAGGATTGATTGGCGAAAATGGGGCGGGAAAATCCACTACTATTAACTGTATTTTGAATGAAGTACAAAAAAATAGCGGAGAAATTCTACTTTTTGGAAAAGACTACCTGCAAAATGAGGTTGAAAATAAAAATAAAATAGGTGTCGTATTCGACGAAAATCATTTTCCCGACATTTTTACGCCTATTGAAATTGCGTCCTATATGTCTGGCATTTATGTGAATTGGGACACAGGCATCTATCGCGAGTATCTGAAAAAATTTGATTTACCGGAAAGTAAAGCAATCAAGGGATTTTCTAAAGGAATGAAGGTAAAATTAGCCTTTGCTGTTGCCCTCTCTCATAAAGCGGAGCTACTTATTTTAGACGAAGCAACCAGTGGCCTTGACCCCGTTATCAGAGATGATATTTTGGATATATTATTGGATTTTGTGCAGGACGAAAATCACGCTGTTCTTGTTTCTTCACATATCATAAGTGATTTGGAGAAAATCGCTGATTATATTACTTTTATTCACAAGGGGAAATTGGTTTTTAGTTTTCCAAAAGACGAATTGGTTGACAATTATGGGATTGTCAGTTGTGGTGCGGCTGTATTCGACAGCTTAGATAAAACGGATTTGATTGCTTATCGGAAAGAAGATTATCAATATAAGGTCTTAGTCAAAAATCGTAAAAAAGCAGAAAAAAACTATCCCAAAGCGATTGTCGAACCGGCGACGATTGAAGAAATCATGCTATTCCATGTAAAGGGGGAATTACAATGAAAGGGCTACTTACGAAAGACTTTCTGACTATACGGAAAAAATACGGTATTCCGAGAGTTGCTATGGATATTTTTATTATTGTTGCTTTAATGGTCGTTCTAAAAGGGACAGGAGCAATTTACATTAGTTTTTTACTTATCCCGATTGAAGTTATGTCAATGGTTATGTCATTGGCAACCTGCGACCAACAATGGAAGTGGGGAAAATATGCCATTTCTCTACCAGTTACCAAAGCGCAGATCGTAAAGAGCCGCTATACTTTTTCCGTTATTCTGTCATGCGTAGGATTTTTTGTTGCACTTATGGTAAATACTGTTTCTTATTTTTGTTTTCCGAAATATGATTATGGATTTTACCTGTTTGTAGCAGCGGCTTCTTTTGCAGTCACATTGTTATTTCTTTCTTTTGTCCTACCCTCTAATTATTCACTGGGGGAAAATGCCGGATTTGCAGTTATGATTATTCTCGTTATTCTGCTAATTATTTTGGGCGTTTGGTCTAATATGACAGGCAATGCAATTATGCAGTTTGTTGTTGATAATTTCGATATTTGTTTAGTGATTTTCTTTGCATCAGCCATAGTCATATATATTTTATCCTGCTTGTTATCTATAAGACTGTTCAGGAAAAAATATATTTAACTTGAGGACAGAATGTGGAAAGTTAGGGGCATGATGTTATGGAGAAAAATGAATGGATATTATGTCCTGTGTGTGGAAGTAAAACCCGTACTCAGATACGGTATGACACGATCTTAGTGAACTATCCGTTGTTTTGTCCAAAGTGCAAACAAGAAACCTTAATCAATGTAACACAGTTGAATATGTTAGTTGTCACAGAGCCAGACGCAAAGACGCAGAGCCGATAACACGCAGATATAATCTTGCGGTTATCGGCTCTTTTCTGTTGCTTTGGCAAAAAAGATACACCCCAAACACAAAACCGTTGCTCAACAACGATCTTGCGATTTGAGTGTCGAGGCGGTTTGAAACATCATATTTCAAGCCGCCGTTTTCCGCTTTGAAAAATTGGAATACGGGGGGCGTGTTAAAGTCGCCCTTTTTTGAGGACACGGCGGTATCCGGGAGGTATCGCCGTGTCCATTTTACTATTCCATAGCCCGCATGATTTTCAATCGCTAAAAAAAGCGTAGCTCCACCTCCGGGTCAGTCCGACTATGGATGCGAAATCTGTCGTTACATTAGTGAATATGTCGTTTCGTGCGTCCGCATAGCGTCATGCTGTGCGGGCGCTTTTCTTTTATCCTCTGCCAGCTTCGAGACACTTTGTCCCGAGGTTGGTAGGGGCGGCCCCGGCTGTCGATCCCCGCCGCCCCTCCGTCCAGATCGCCACTCACCAAAATCTGAACGGAGGAAAATATAATGACTACCATCAATTTGAAAGACTATTACCCTTGGTACTTAACCAACGAATATATCGAAGTTCCCGATGAAGTGGCCGCCGAGCTCCGGGCTGGCAAGCTGGCCGAGGCCGCTCACGCCGAGCGCGTCCGTTACAACAAGGCGTACTATTCCCTCGACTGCGATGACGGAATCGAATACTCCGCCTGTGTGCATGAGCCGTCCCCGCAGGAGCTGCTGGAGCGTATGGATCGTTTCTGCCACCTCTGGAACGCCCTCAACTCCCTGCCGGAGATCCAGGGCCGCCGGGTGGATGCCCACCTCATTCTCGGCAAGAGCTACCGGGAGATTGCTCGGGACGAGGGCGTGGACAAAAGCGCCGTCCGCAATTCCGTCTTGTGCGGGATCGAGGCCATGAAAAAATATTTGAGAAAAAATCTCTGATCAGCATCTCCATTTGCCCCCTTTTTTCTGGTGGTATATGAGAGGAGGATTTCTTCTCCACAATGGAATAACGGGCGGCCCCGAGCATAGCGCGGGGAGCCGAGCGGCGGGTGCGCTGTGACTTCCTCCACGGGAACAAGCGAACAACACCAGCGCCGCAAATGGGCCGGGCCAGTCCACGGCCACGATCCGCAGTTGGACAGGCTGGCCGCCTGTTCCTCCGGGCCGCAGTTATCCGTTGTGCGGGGGCGTCGCGTCGAATATCACTGTCTTGTGGCAGGGCAAGAAAATGAGCGCGGCGCTCCCAATTTTATAAAACAGCTTCGAGACAGAGTGTCCCGAGGTGGAGAAAGACGAAGGACCAGCACTTCCGGGTGCTGGCCTTTCCTGTTTCCCCATCGGACAGCGGGGATCAAAATTAGAATGAGGAGGTTTTACCGTGAGACTTACCACGCAGGAACTTGATAAAATGCAAAGCGTCGATATTGGCGCAACCAACGCAGACACGCTTTCCGATGTCAGCGGTATGGCCTTTCAGAAAGGGCTGTCCCGTGAGGAACGCATCGCCCGGTTTATGCAGCAGGCGCAAAATCTGTACTGCTTCTGCGTCGGTGGCGTGGGCGTAAAAATTGAGTTTGCAGAGAATGGCCCGTCCTTACAGGACACGCTGGGCGACTTTCTGCTCCGCGCAAAAAGCGGGCTGTAACTTCGGTTACGGCCCGTTTCTAACTTCGAGACAAAGTGTCCCGAGGGCGGTGCTTTCAAAGGCATCCTTGTTGTCCCTCCGGGGCAGAGGTATAATATAGGTGTAATGTGATAGGGAAGGAGGACAAATGGCAAGAGCAAAAAACAGAGGGTATCAAGACTTTTTTCCCTCTTATTCCAACCCTACACGAACCCGGCGCTGGCGCATGGCAAGCTACATCCGGCTCTCAAAAGAGGATTTACAAAAGATACGGAAAGGGCTTGATTGCAGTAACAGCGTCAAAAATCAGCGGGACATCCTCAACTTCTTTTACCAGTCCCACATTGAGGAATTTGAAAGCATAACGGAATACATTGATGACGGCCACACCGGGACGGACACCGACCGGGAAGATTTTCAGCGAATGATGGCCGACATTATGAGCCACAAAGTCAACTGCGTTGTTGTCAAAGACCTTTCCCGTCTGGCCCGCAATTATAGCGACGCCGGGAGCTTGATTGACAACCTGTTTGTTCAGATGGGCGTCCGCTTTATCAGCCTTGCTGAGAATGTGGACAGCTACCTTGACCCGGACAGCGTTTCCGATATTAAGGTTCCCATCACGAATGTAATGAACGACAATTACTGCTTTCAGACCTCAAAGAAGATCCGTCAGGTCTTTGACTACAAGCGGCGTAGCGGCCAGTATATCGGCTCCTTTGCTCCGTTTGGTTATGTCAAAGACAGCAAGGACAAGCACCAACTGGTGGTTGATCCCGATGCCGCCGAAACGGTCAAGCTCATTTACTCAATGTTCCTGCAAGGTAGCTCCAAACGGGCCATCGCCCTCTATCTCAACGAACACGGCATACCGAGCCCCTCGGCTTACCGCCGCTTAAAGGGCCTGCCTGTTTCCTCTGGCGTGGGTGACAATCCCATGTGGAGCGCACGAATGATCCATGAGGTACTGACAAATGAGATTTACACCGGGGATTTGGTACAAGGCCGTCACCGTGTAAAGAGCTACAAGGTACACCAGATCGAGGCGGTGCCCGAGGAAGATTGGGTACGGGTTCCGAGCACACACGAGGCCATTATCTCCCGCGAGACTTTCGACAAGGTACAGGGCCTTTTGAAACGGGACACGCGCACATCTCCCCAAGGCCGGGAAGTTCACCTGTTCAGCGGTTTTCTACGGTGTGCTGACTGCGGCAAAGCCTTAACCCGGAGCACAAGCGGCAAGTATGTGTATTACGCTTGCTCGACCTACAAGAACCGCTCCCGGACGGCCTGCACAATGCACTCTATCAAGCATAACCACTTGGAGGCGGCTGTCCTGTTTGCTATCCAACAGCAGGTGCATCTGGCGGTTTCCTACTCTGAAATTATTGCCCTTATCAACACGGCCCCGGTCAAAAAGTGCCAATCAAAACGGCTGGATGATCTGATAGCGGCAAAAGAGCGGGAACTCGCAAAAGTTACCCGCTACAAACAAGGACTGTATCAAGACTGGAAAGACGGCGAGATCACCCACCATGACTACCGCAACATGAAGGCCGACTATGACCACCAAACAACCACGCTGACCGCTGTATTGGAAAAGCTGACAGCGGAGCGGGCTGAACTGGCAAGCGGCGTGGACAATGAGCACCCGGCGCTGGTGGCCTTTATGAAGTACCAGAACATCGAATGTCTGACCCGTGACATTCTGGTGGAACTGGTAGACCACATCAAGGTTTACGAAAACGGTAATATCAGCGTCCGCTTCAAGTTTGCCGACGAGCTTCGTAAAATCGTCGAGTACATCGAACTCAACACCGAACCCCGCACACAGGTTGTTTGAGCAGTTTCTACCCCACCGCGACAGCTTGTTTTCCTAATAGGCGGTAATCATAGGATTATCCTCCGTATCTGTCTGATTAAAAAGATGCGTCGCGTTTTACAGAATCATAAAATGCTACACTTACCAACGGACATTTCAATATATTATATCAAATTGTGCGCATGCGCGCAAGCAAAATAAGGACACAATAGACAAAAAATGATATTTTTAATAGGCGCAAATAGATTTGACATGGACTGTACAGTACCCTCTGTTTTGTTGCTTTTTACGATGGAATATGCTATCTTGATTACGGTAATTTACTATAAATATTAGGAGAGTGAACACCATGCTTTTTGTTTGTTACCCCAAGTGCACCACCTGCCAGAAGGCGAGAAAGTGGCTGGACGAGCAGAGGATCGCCTATGAGCTCCGCGACATCAAAACGGAGAATCCTACTTATGACGAGTTGGCCGCGTGGTACGAGCGGAGCGGTCTGCCGCTGAAAAAGTTTTTCAACACCAGCGGCCTTCTGTATAAGTCCATGGAACTCAAGGACAAGCTGCCCCAAATGAGCGAGGACGAGATGCTGCGCCTCCTCGCCACGGACGGCATGCTTGTCAAGCGCCCGCTGCTGGTCGGCGATGACTTCGTCCTCGTTGGGTTCAAGGAAAGCGAGTGGGCGGCGCGGGTGAAGAACGAATGATGGCCGCTGATTGGCTTTTTCTTTATTTTGTATGGCTGCCTTGAAGAGCTTATTCCGAGCATTGAAACGTATATACGGATATAAAGATGTCTAGGCCAAGCTTCATTCGAATTGCCTTGATCTGCTTACCCTGGCCGTTTCTCAGAAAGAGATTGTAGTCATCCAGAAGTCTTTCGACTGGAACCTCAAAAAGCTGCGCGATTTTCTCCATGTGCTTCGGAGAGTAAAAGTCCTTTCCATATTCTTCATAATGAATATAAGTACTTCGGTATATACCGGCGTAGTCAGCTACGTCTCTCTGCCGCAAGCCTTTCTGGTATCGAAGCCAGCGGAGCTTGTCCGCTGTTTCAGTGATTTCGGAGAAGTCCGAGAACTGCAGATTGAACTTTTCTGCATCCTGAAACTTGTGCGGCAGTATCACCGGAAATTGAAGAATTTGTAGCGGGGCTACTTTTACTGAACCTGATATATTGGAAATCAGAATGTAGCAGCGGACTTCCACTTGCGCCAGCAGGCGCCATTTTGCACCAAAAGGTGCCTGTTTTGCTACTTCATCCTCCGATAGTTCTGCTATGTGAGGATAGTATTCACTATCCTCTCCCAACGGATACATAGGTTGCTCAACAGGGGGCAAATCCGCCTCTCCGTCCTCCGCAAAGAGGTAAACATAGGCATTTTTGCCGTCCCAGACCACCTTTTTGACGATGGTGCGCAGCAGGCGGCGTTTTTCCTCCAGCGTGGCAGAATCCACTGCACTGGCGAAGGATTCGATCATCTCCTGATGGAAGGCGAACTCCTGATGGAGCATCCGGCTCTGCTCGGTGAGGGCTTCCAGCTCGGCGAGACGCAGCTGCTGGGTCTCGCTCTCATGATGGAGCGCGTCGATCTGCTCCATGACGTACTTCGCAGAGGTGTCGCTGGCAACGGACAGGGATTCCACCAACCGTTTGATGCGCTCTTCCGTTTCGGTGTGCTTTTCCCGGAGCAGCGCCAGCTCTGCGTCGTAGCCCTCCTTGCTTCCGCTGATGACCTTCTTGGTCTGCGCCAGCAGCCGGGTAAGGGTCTCCTTGTCGGCGGACAGCTTGCGAATTTCTTCGATGATTTTAGCGTCCAGCGTGTTGCCGTTGCAGTTTTTCATAGAGCAGACCGTGCCGTGGCTGCGCTCCTTGGTGGAGCACATGTAGGTGTAGATCAGCTCACCGTCCGCCGTGCGGCGGTTGGTCAGCTTCGGGCGCATATAATCGCCGCATTCGCCGCACCGCAGCAGCCCGGACAGCAGCGCCACGTTGCTGCGGGGTCTGCGGTAGCTCTTGGATTTGTTGACATCCAGCATGGCCTGCACCCGCACCCAATCGCTGCCTGCGATGATGCCGGGGTGCTTGCCCACCGCCACGATCCATTCCTCCTTGGGACGGATCTGGTTCGCCTTGCCGGGGCGCTGGAGGGTGCGGTTGTATGCCATAACACCGTGCTCGCCGTCGAATTCTGCGCGCTCGGCAAACAGGTCAACATTGTTCTCTTTCAGATACTGATACGCCGTGTCGTCGGCGATCATGTAGACCGGGTTCGTGAGAATGCCCCGGATGGCAAAGCGGGTGAACTGCTTGCCGCGCTTCGTGACACAGCGGTGCTCCAACAGGTACTGATCGGTCTTGCTGAGAGAGCCGGTCTCCATAAACACCTCGAAGATCGTCTTGACCAGCTGGATTTCCTCCGGAATGGGTTTGAGCTTGCATGCCTTCTTCACCTTGCCGTCCACCGTCACGCTGGACAGGCTCTCCGAGGCATAGCCCGTGGGCGTTGTGCCGCCCAGCCAGCGCCCGGTCTTGGACAGCTCGTGCATATTGTCCCGGATGCGCTCGGCAATGGTCTCCCGCTCCAGCTGGGAGAACACGGACGCAATGTACATCATGGCGCGGCCCATGGGCGAGGACGTGTCAAACTGCTCACGGATGGAGATGAAGTCAATGTGCCGGTCACCCAAATCCTCGATGAGCTTGGCAAAGTCGCCGATGTTGCGGCTGATACGGTCGAGGCGGTAGACCACGATGGCGGCAAAGGCGATCTTCTGGGAGTCCTTCATCATTTTCTTGAACTGCGGGCGCTCCAGATTGCCGCCGGAAAAGCCCTCGTCCTCGTAGACCAGCACGTTTTCCGCCGCTTTCTCGCCAAAGTGCATGGCGATGTACTGGCGGCAAAGCTCGATCTGATTCTCGATGCTCTCGCCCTTGCCGGTGAATTTGGATTTGCGGGAGTAGATGACGTATTGCTTCGGCGTATCTTTCGTTTTCATGGCGGCACCTCGCATGATGTTACACTGACAGGTGTTATGGATCTATTATATCGGCTCGGAATCCGTTTGATGAAAAGACGCTCCAAGGGAAAATCATGAAAGCGTTCTCTGAAAATTCTTATCATTCTTTATCCTTCAGGTTCAGAAGGCCGTGCGTTCGCGCCGCGCGGCTCAAACGGAAGGCTGAAAGCGGACGCCTTTTGTTTTCTTCCACGCTTTTTTCAGTGATTTTGAATATATTTCGCATTTTTTTATGCTTTCGATATTTTTCGCATAAAAAATCTACATTTTATCAATAGGCACGCCCGCTTCTCATGTGTTATCCTTTGTACAGAGGAAATAAAGGAAGTCTCAGCCCAAACCGGCTGGGTTTATTTTATTTCCTGTATTTTTTTCTGTGAGAGGAGGAGTGTAGAAGCGTTGGAAACTGGCACTGTCCGTCACCGCCGGGACATTGTTCGGCGGTTTGATGTGGAGGATCAGGCGAGTCAGCACATCCACTTCAGTGATCCTTTTGGGGGGATCATGCACAAGTTGCCACTCCTTATTTAGACGAGACCACCGCGTGAAAAGCGGCGCCGCAGCCGCCAAAATTGCAAAATGGAGGAAATGTCACATCATGAAATCAATGAAAAAACATCTATCCCGCGCGACCAGTCTCTTCCTGTCATCTGTCATGCTGTTCGGCACGATGACGACGGGTGTTTTCGCCGCTGAAAACGGCGCATCGAAAAACACCTCCGCCGACAAGTTCACACCGAAAGTCACCTATCAGGTGACCGTGACGGACGCCGAGCGTGCAAAGATCCACGCTGCCGTTGATAATCTCAGCGGTTACGTCGGCGACATGGTCGTCGGCGATAAGAGCTACGATCCCAACACCCTGATCGGCGGCCTTGCCACCGGCTCCAGCTACAACTCCATCTCCTACGGTTCAAAAAATGCTGGCAGTGTGCCCAGCCAGTACCCGTTCACCGTTCCCAGCACTGAGAAAAACAACAATGAAGGCGACAGAAAAACCGCGAAGTTTGCCTGGGTCAAGGAGCTTGCCGAGAACCTCGGTCTCGAGGTCGTGCAGCGTCAGGACGACAAGTATGTTTATGTTGAGATTGGCGATCCCGACGCGCCTGAAATGGTCATGGCGCTCAGCCATCTCGACTCCCCCACTCAGTCCAACAACCCCGAGGGCAACCTGAAGCGCTGGGTCAACTCCAAGGGTGAACTGGATCCCACCGCTTACCATACCCCGTACGTCAAGGACGGCTGGCTCTACGGCGCAGGCGTTCAGGACGACAGCGGCCCGACCCTTGCCACGCTCTTTGCTGCCAAGGCGCTGATGGATTCCGGCGTGAAGTTTGACCGCCGCATCCGCATCGTCATGGGCGCTTACGAGGACAGCAACCCCGGCGTCCCCTCCGTCGAGGATACTCTGAAGTACATGGATATCCCCTACTATACCGGCAACCCCGGTTTCTATGACAACTGGTGCTACAAGTCTCTCAACCGCGAGGAGACCCCCATCGCGGCCTACACCTCTGACTCCCGCTTCCCCGTGGTCGTCGGCAACACGAGAGCTTGGACGCCCAACATTGAAGCAGACCTTTCCGCCGACAGCGGCAAGGCGTTCAGCCTGCTGACCGCCAGTGCCGGCGTGACGCTGCGCGAAGGCGACGACACCCTCAAGGACATCGTCCACGGCAGCACCTCTCAGATCGCGTCCCGCGCCGTCTTCACGCTTGACGTGAGCAAGGCGAGTGAGGCCGAGATCTCCGCGTTCATCGACTCCGTGAAGGCCGCTGCGACCGCGCGCGGCTGGCTGCCCACCGCCAAGGGAACGACCCCCAAGGTCCAGTGCACCAGCAAGGACGGCGTTCTGACCCTCGAGATCAACACCGACGTTGCAATGGAAATGCCCATGCCGCAGTACAGCAAGAATGCTGTCGTTTGGGGCATGTACCTGCTGAACGAAGCGCTCCCCGCCGATTCCAAGCTCAAGAGCGCTGCTGCCGGTCTCTCTGACCTGTTCTTCCGCAACTGCGAAGAGGGCGAGTCTTACATCGGTAAGAACCTGGGCATCCCCAGCAAGCTCCTCCGCGACCCCGACAACGGCGTTGCCTATATGACCTTCGCGCCCATGGGCGGCATCAAGGGCAGCTATGAGCTCGCCAGCTTCTATGCCGACGGCAAGCTCTCCATCCCGATGTATGTCAGAAGCCTGCACATCAACAAGGCCAACTACGACACTGCCTGCAGTGCTGTGATCGCGGCATTCGAGAAGAAGGGCCTCACGCTCGACGGCGCTCCCACCAAGTTCTCCGACCCCACGCTGTACCTGTCTCACGACAACCTGCTGACCGCGCTGCAGTATGCCAGCTACCGTGCCAGCATCGAGTATGATCCCTCCGAGTTTGACGGCCCCGCCGACCTGATGGATGTCACCTATCCCGTTGGCACGACCGGCGGCACGCTCGCCTCGAACTTCCGCAACAAGATGACCGCCTTCGGCGCTGTCCTCCCGGGCAACGAGCGTTGGTGGCACTCCGCCAACGAGCGCATCGGCGTTGACGCGATCATCCAGATGACCAAGATGATGGCCGACGGTATGCTCGAAATGGCACGCTACTCCGGCGATGCGGGCGCACAGCTCATGTGGGCCGACATTGACGGCCTGAACGCTGACCGCGCTGACCTCGACCTGCTCGATGTCACCGTCGGCACCTACAAGGACGCCAGCGGCAAGATCAGCTCTTCCCTGCTGAACAACGAGACGCTCCTCGGCGCGACCAACTTCTCGATCGATATGTGGGCTGACCGCGGCAACGGCTCCAAGACCGCCGCTCAGTACGCTGCCGGTCACGGCAAGAATGGCGTTTATCTGCCGCTCGACGACGAGGACTTCCTCGCCAACACCTTCGTTCTCCCCATGCGCCTTGAGTTCAAGTATGCCCGTCCCGCCGGCATGAGCAATGCCGATTGGAACAAGCTCACCTCCGGCGAGCTGAGCGGCTTCAGCTTCTACCTGCTCAAGGACGGCAAGCCCGTTGCGCTGACCGTTCCCGAGGGTCAGACTGCCAGTAAGTATTACTCCGTCCGCGTGGACAAGAACGATCTCAACACGGTCTACGTCGCTGTTAACCTGGCGATCGTGGACGGCGAGTACACCGGCGTTTCCACCGTTCTGGCCGACTCCAGAACGGACCTGTTCAAGCTGAATGACGAGTGGCTCAAGACCCACAAGAATCCGTTCCCCGAGCGCGGCGCAGTGGAAAAGCGCGGCTTCTTCCTCTTCGGCGACGGCTCCAAGAACGCCTGCTTCGAGTCCCCCGATGCCATCTACGTTACGGCGAACAAGTTCCTCGACGTGCAGAATAGCGACTTCTACTTTGACGCTGTGAAGTGGGCGGTTGAACAGGAGATCACCACCGGCACCTCCGCCACCACCTTCTCCCCCAGCGCCAACTGCAACCGCGCTCAGGCTGTGACCTTCCTGTGGCGTGCCAAGGGCAGCCCCGCTCCCACGACCACCACGACCGCCTTTGCCGATGTTGCCCCCGGCAGCTACTATTATAACGCGGTCCTGTGGGCAGTCGAGAACGGTGTGACCACCGGTACCTCTGCCACGACCTTCAGCCCGAATGCGCCCTGCACGCGCGGCCAGATCGTCACCTTCCTGCAGCGTTCCCTGAACGAGACTGCCAAGGAGACGAACAATCCGTTTACCGACGTTGCCCCCAATGCGTTCTATGCGAACGCGGTTCTGTGGGCCGTTGCAAACGATGTGACGAAGGGCACCTCTGCCACGACGTTCAGCCCGAACGCGAACTGCACGCGCGGCCAGATCGTTACCTTCCTCTATCGCGCCTATCTGTAACCACCGTTAAAAAGGAAGGCGAGGGATCATCCCTCGCCTTCCTTTTATTTGTTTCGGTTCTGTACCGTCTCACCGGCAATTCGTGACCGTTAAATCCAACCCCGTGTAAAACTCAGGCCCGGCAGCTCCTCTCCCCGCGTATTCTTCACTTGCGTACATAGATTTGCGGTTTTCATACTCTGCATATGCATCGGAAAACGCACATAGAGTGAAGCAGAAAACGCTCCAGAAGGAAGGGCTGCCGTGGAAGTATTTCTGATCTTTCCCAAATCAAAGCAGGCACAGCAGGAGCTTGGGCAGGAGCTGGCGAAGTTCCAGTCCGAGCAGGCACTGAAATCGATCCAGAAACTGCCCTGCTCCACGGAGCAGAAGCTGGAACTGGTAGACGCCGCCGCGAAACACCTGAAAGCGCAGCAATAATACATAGCAAACGAGCAGACCAGCCTCAATAGCCGGTCTGCTCGTTTACTGCTATGATTACATCTTCTTGAAATATTTCTCCCATGTGGATTTGAAAATCTGCACGGTACCCTGTTCCCATCGCTTGAACTTTTGCAGCGGGACGCCAAGCTGCGCCGCATATGCCTTCTGCGTCAAGCCGAGCCGCTGTCGTATGGCTTTGATCTGCGCTCCCTGACCCCGCAGCAGAAACAGGTTATAGTCATCCAGCAAATCCTCCAGCGGCACTTCAAACAGCTCCGCCAGCTTCTCCATATACTCCTTCGGATAAAAGTCCCGCCCTGCCTCTTCGTAATGGATGTAGGTACTGCGGTCAATACCCGCATAGTCTGCCGCGTCACGCTGACGAAGTCCTTTTTGATAACGATACCACCGCAGCTTGTCCGCAATTTCCGTGATCTCGGATGCGTCCGAAAACCGCAGATTGAACTTCTCGGCATCCAA
>ULUC01027406.1_pt1 | contig 18040 bp, 10 predicted proteins | sample 1958151 | NCBI WGS metagenome assembly ULUC01 (sample SAMEA4835750, study PRJEB28245) | human gut metagenome | biome: gut microbiome; material: fecal sample | place: Denmark | collected 2008
GAAAATGCGTGACGCTTTAATTTTTTTGTGCTAAAATTAAAAGATAGACATTCGATTCCCCCCCGTGAACAAAACGGGCGGCGACGTTGTTTTTTGTGCCTTCGGGGTTGGGGAAATTTTTTAATTTTCTCAGCCTTAGGAGGTTTTTTATTGTCTTTAAACTATGCTGAGAAAGATAGTGGAGGACAATATTATGGCTAAGAAAAAGCACTCAACATAGATGATATTCTTTTCAAATGCAGAGATATTTTGCGTAAAGCAGCTAATTCTGGTTCAAATTCTGATAAACGTGATTTTATATTAACGCTTGTTTTTTTACGGTTTATCGGCGAAAAGTATGAGGATGGCATTGAGCATCTGCGTCAGCAGCTGCGAGAGCAGGGCTTTGATCCTGATGACGAGAATATCCGCATAGCTTTTTTTGACGATTCCACCTTTACAGATGGCACCTATAACCTGCCTGTGGAGGCACGCTGGTCAACTATTATCAATACTCCGGCTACGAAGCTGAATGTTGCTCTTGATGAAGCGTTACGTAAGCTAAGCGTAGTTTCTCCACAATTAAAGGGTTGTTTTGATGAAGGTTCATTTACTTCACGTAATATGAATGCTAATGATATAAAAAAGATTGTCGATGAAATTAATAAGATTACGCATAAAGAGTTTGGTTTAGACAGGGACCTCATTGGTTACGTGTATGAGTATTTTCTTAAGGAATTTGCCGTAAACGCAACAAAGGAGGATGGTGAGTTTTATACGCCTCATGATGCGGTACAGCTGATTGCCAATATGATCGAACCTTACAACGGAACACTGTATGACCCATGCTGCGGCAGCGGCGGTATGTTTATTCAAAGTGCGGATATTGTGAAGGCCAAGCGGGGCGATATCAGCGGCATAAATGTTTACGGACAGGAAAAGGAAGGTGCAACATATCGCTTGGCAAAAATGAACTTTGCCCTGCGCGGTATCAGCCATCATCTGGGGGATGTGAGCGATTCCACATTTACCAATGATTTGCACAGGGGCATTTACTTTAACTATATTATGGCGAACCCGCCTTTCAATCTTAAAAACTGGTATGACGATAATTTGAAAAACGATGTACGCTGGGCAGATTACACCACACCGCCGGCAAGCAATGCCAACTATGCCTGGATTTTGCATATACTTTCGCACATGAAGCCCTTGAATGGCGTGGCAGGCTTTTTGCTGGCCAACGGTGCCTTGAATGATGAGGACACACTGGATATTCGACGTAAGCTCATTGAAAATGACAAGGTAGAGGCCATTATTGTTTTGCCGCGTGAGCTGTTTATCACTACGGATATCAGTGTAACGCTTTGGATTTTAAACCAGAATAAAAAGGGCGGCGCCTACCATAAGCGTCAGCTGCGTAACCGCACACATGAAATTTTATTTATGGATTTGCGTACCTGGACCGAAAACGCAGTTAAAGGCGAAAACAAGAAAAAGGTGCGCTTGTCGGCCGAGCAGATTGCCAGGGCTGCGGATATTTACCATACGTGGCAAAGTGAAGGAACGGACGGCAGCTGCTATGAGGTGCCGGAGCTTTATCGCAGTGTGGGCATTAAAGAAATTGCTGCCAATAATTGGGCGCTCACTCCCAGCAAATATATTGAATTCATTGACCATGATTTAGATATAGATTATGCAACGGAAATGGCACGCATTCAGGCAGAAATGCAGGAGATTATGCGTGCGGAAAAACAATCCCAGCAGATGCTGGAGGCTGCATTCAGGGGGATTGGTTATGGGATTGAGTAGGTATAGGCTTGGAGATTTAATAGAGCTATGTGAAGCAAGAAATGATGATTTGCAATATGGTATCGAGGATGTGAAAGGCGTATCTATACAGAAAATTTTTATTGATACAAAAGCTAATATGGAGGGTGTATCACTGAACCCATATTATCTTGTTCAACCTGATGATTTTGTATATGTTACTGTAACATCAAGAAACGGCGAGAAAATTACTCTTGCGCATAATGTTACTGAAAAAACTTATATTGTTTCATCTTCATATATTGTATTTAAAGTTAAGAAAACTGACTTGCTGTTATCAGATTATCTTTTTATGTATTTCAATCGCCCGGAATTTGATAGATATTCCAGATATAATTCATGGGGCTCTGCGCGTGAAACCTTTGATTGGAGTGATATGTGCGCTATTGAAATCGACCTGCCTCCGCTCGACATTCAGCAAAAATATGTAGACGTGTACAACGCTATGATTGCCAACCAGCAGTGCTATGAGCGAGGGCTGGAGGATTTGAAGCTGGTATGCGATGCGTATATTGAAGAGCTGAGAAGAAAGATGCCTAGTGAAAAATTAGGTAAATACATTCATCAAAAAAGTGATAAAAATTCATCTAACGAAATTAAAAATGTTATGGGGTTAAGCACAAAGAAGGAATTTCGTGAGGCTCAGTCTAGGGTAAATAAAGAAGAATTATCTAATTATAAAATTGTAAGACAAAATGAATTCGCTTTTGTGCCAACTACAGATACGTGGAAAGTATTAGCTTTTGCATATAATCATTTCAACGAAGATATTGTTGTATCACCAATATATGTAGTTTTTTTCGTTGATATTTCAAAAATTCTTCCAGAGTATTTAGCGATTTGGTTAAGCAGAAAAGAATTTGATAGATATGCCAGATATAATTCTTGGGGAAGTGCTAGAGAAAATTTCTCTTTTGATGACATGTGTAATGTTGAAATTCCTATCCCTTCAATCGAAATCCAGCAATCAATAGTCGACATATACAAGGTTTATTTGCAGCGTAAAGCAATCAACGAGCGCCTCAAAGAGCAAATCAAATCCATCTGTCCCATTCTCATCAAAGGCTCTCTTGAAGAAGCACGCAAAAAAGAGGTGTAAGCATGGCTGAAGGCAAAACATATAACGGAAATTATTGTGAATACGATTTTGAAGTCACTTTTATAGAAAAATTAGTTGAGGCCGGCTGGACCTACATGTCCGGCAAGGCGATGAACAGTGCAGCCAAGGACGAGGTTGTTTACGCTGATGATTTACTAACCTTTCTCAAAAACACCAATCCGGAGCTGACTGTTGATGAAATTGGCACCATTTATGATAAAGTGCGCCTTGTCGGCGGCAGCAGTGAATTTACAACGCTGCACAACGTATATAACTGGATGGTAGACGGTATTCAGTTTATGCCGAATGACGGCAACGCTAAAATAGTACAGCTGATTGACTTTGAGCATCCGGAGGAAAACATCTTCCGCGTCGTAAATCAGTACAGCGTAGAATACATCAACAACGGTCAACGCAAAACCCGCAGACCGGATATACTGCTTTTCGTCAACGGCTTGCCCCTGTGCATTTTCGAGCTTAAAAACCCCAGTGATGCCAAAGCGACCATCTATGATGCTTGGGAGCAGATAAACGTTCGCTACTGGCGCGATATTCCGCAGCTTTTGCATTATTGCCCGTTAGCGTGCATTTCCGACGGTGTAAAAACCAGACTGGGAACAGTGCGTACGCCTTACGAGCATTTTTATGCCTGGAGGCGCGTCAACGATGGCGACAAAGTTTCCACATTACCGTTTGACGAGCTGGAAACCATGGTTCAAGGCGTTTATACTCCGGTGCGCTTCTTGGAAATCTTTAGAGATTATATTTACTTTCAAGACAGCATTTACGATAAAGACGAATTTGAAATCATCTGCCGTTATCCGCAGTTCTTTGCCGCAAGGCTCTTAAAGCAAAGCATTATCAAATCGGTGCAGGAAAAAAGCGGCAAAGGCGGTACCTACTTTGGTGCGACAGGCTGCGGCAAAACCTATACCATGGCTTTCTTGGCTCGTCAGCTTGCCCAACGCTGCTGCGATATTCCCGAAATCGGTTCCCCTACAATCGTCATGATTGTTGACCGTGAGGAGCTGCAAAAGCAGGGAGCAAAGCTGTTTACCAAAAGCAAAGAGTTTTTAAAAATTGGTGAAGTAGCGATTGTTGAAAGCAGAGCGCATCTTCGTCAAGAGCTGGGAGCACGACAAAGCGGCGGCTTTTACATTTGTACTATCCAAAAGTTCTGCGAGCGCAAGGATGATCCTATCGGTCTTATCAATGACCGTGCTAACATCATCTGCTTTTCGGATGAAGCACACAGAACACAGCTTGAACATGCCAGAACAATTCAGTTCAGCAAGGATGCCGATGCCAATATGAAGGCTATGCTTTCCAAGCCATATGCCAAGGTATTAAGAGAAGCCTTCCCGCAGGCCACCTTCGTTGGCTTTACCGGTACACCTATTGCCGAAACGTATCAGACCTTCGGTGATGAAATAGACCGTTATTCCATGGACCAGGCTGTTGCCGATGGCCTGACGGTAGCAATTAAGTACCATCCGCGTATTTCCAAGGTGCTTTTGGACGATGAAAAGGTTAAGCAGATAGAAGGCTATTACAAGCAGTGCGGCGAAGATGGCGCTACCTATGAAAATATTGAAGCCAGCAAAAAAGCAATGAGCTCTTTGGATGTCATTTTGGAAGAGCCGTCGCGTCTGGAAAGGCTGGCGGTTGATATCCATGACCATTATACGGCAGCTTGCGCACAGGATCCGGACAGAATCCAAAAAGCAATGATAGTTTGCTCCAGCAGAAAGATTGCTTATAATCTGCTGCAAATATTCAAAGACAAATATCCTGAATGGTTCAAAGAAAAAAAGGTGGCTGACGGAACCTCAGTAACCGATGCAGAGCTGCGAGAGCTGAAGGAAGTGCCCTTTATGGCCATGGTAGCCAGCGTCGGTAAAAACGATAAGGAAGATATGTATAATTATCTGGGCGGTGCAAGCAATGATAAGCGCTCGGAAATGCTGGATGCTGCCTTTAAACAGGAAAAATCCAACTTCCGTATCGTAATCGTTGTCGATATGTGGATTACAGGCTTTGACGTGCCTACGCTCACTTATATGTATAACGATAAGCCCTTGCAGAAGCATACGCTGATTCAGACCATCAGCCGTGTAAACAGAAAATATCCCGGCAAGGAATACGGCATGATAATCGACTACATCGGTATTCGCGATAACATGCGCCAGGCAATGAAGCAATACGGCGGAGAGAACAACATTGCTCCGACAGAGGATGATGTATTGCAAGCAACACTGGTTTTCCGCGAAGAACTGAGTGTGCTCAAAGATTGTTTTAAAAACTATGATTTAAAGCCGTTTATAGATATAAATTGCAATCCTGTAAAGCGCTATGAATTATTGGCGAAGGCTGCGGAATATGTTTTTGTTTCTAATCAGGAAATGAACTTGGATGGTAAACGTAGTGTTAGCAAGGTATCCTTCCAAACATATTTCCTGAAAACAGTAAAGCGTATGCGTTCTGCTTTTGAAATTTGCCAGCCATCCGGTAATCTTGGCGAAGAGGAATCTGCCCTTGCTCAATGCTTTATGGCTATAGCAGGCTTTGTGCGCAAGATGAGCGGAACAACGGATTTGGATACCGATACTATGAACCGTTATGTTGCCAAAATGGTTGAAGAAGCCTTAAAGTACAATAAGGTTGAAAGTGTTCTTGAAACCGGTGAGGAAGAAGATATTTTCAGTCCGGAATTCATTGAAAAGCTGTCTGATGTAAAAATGCCGGCAACCAAGCTGGAAAATCTTGTTAAATTGCTGCGTAAACAGATTACTGAATATAGCAAGGTAAACCAAATTGCAGCCAAGAGCTTCCAAGAAATGCTGGAAAAAACCATTCAGGAATATCACGAAAGACGTAAGCATCTGCCGTTAGAGGAAGCCGGGGAAACACAGGAGGAAGCATCTGAGGATATTATCAAGAAGGCAACGGAACAGGCAATGGAGGTTCTGCGTAAAATGAAGGAAAGCCGCGAGAGCTTCCGCAAGGTTGGCTTATCCTTTGAAGAAAAAGCCTTTTATGATATTTTGATTGCTATGCGCGATAAGTATAATTTTGAATACGGAACCGATAAAAAAATTGATGGTGTAATTGTCAATGATAAATGCAAGGCCTTGGCACAGAAGGTCAAAGAAATTATTGACACCAAATCATCCTTTGCGGATTGGCTCAATAATCAGAATGTCCGTGACCAACTGAAATTTGATATTAAGGTTTGTCTTATCAAAAACGGTTATCCGCCGCAGTACAGCCCTGAGGTTTTCAAACAGGTGATGGACCAGGTGGAGAATTTCAAAGAGAACAATTAATGAAAGCGTAACTAACGCACCCACACCCAAAACACTAAAGGCGTTCTACCAAACTGCGGTAGAACGCCTTACTTCTCAAACACAATTACCGAATTTTCAAATCATTCTTGATATTTATGCAATTTTCTGATAATATAAACCCATAAGATTTTGCACACCTGCCCGGAGCAGGCCGGTGCAGCGTCATGAACGCCTTATGTATTATTTGAGTAGTACATAAGGCGTTTTTTTGAAGGGGGGTTGAACGAATGGTAAATCTGAGAGAGGATACCAGAGAATCCATTGCCAAGTTAACTTTAATGGATGATATTTTTATGAACAAGGGCTTCGAAAATGATACGGAGCGTACAGCGTTGTTGTTGCGAATTATCTTAAATAATGATAAGATAAAGGTAATAAAAGCAGTAACGCAGCAGAAGCTGAAAAACCTGTCAGGACATGACCTGCAGCTGGACATTCTGGCGCAGGAAGAAAACGGCAGACGCTTCAATGTAGAAGTACAGAACCGCAGCAGTGGCGCTGCAGCACACAGAGCACGCTATCATCTGAGTCTGCTAGATGCTCACAGCCTGCCAAAGGGTGAAGTATACCAAAGGCTGCCGGATAATTACGTTATCTTTATCACGCAGTATGATGTGCTGAAGGGCGGGTTGCCGATATATCACATCAGTAGAAAAATAGAAGAAAACAATGCAGCTTTTGCTGATGGTTCGCACATCATTTATGTAAATAATAAAATTAAGGATAATACACCCCTCGGACGTCTGATGCACGATTTCAGCTGCAGTAATCCAGACGATATGTATTATCCGGGATTAGCAGAAAAGGCAAGATATTTTAAAGAAACAGAAAAGGGGTTGACGAATATGGGCGATGTATTTGAAAAATTTGTAGCAAAAAGAGAAAAAGAAGCTGCTATGAAAGCAGCAGAAAAAGCTGCTAAAGAAGCACAAGCAAACAAAGTCGAGCTTGCCAAAGGCCTTTTGGCTGACGGCATGAGCATCGAATTCACTGTGCGTCACTCCAAGCTTTCGGAAGCAGAGGTGCGTGAGCTGGCGTCCAAGCTGACAGCATAAGAGCACATAAAACACTAAAGGCGTTCTACCAAATTGCGGTAGAACGCCTTATTTTTATCTGCAACAATATAGTTTTACGCAAACGAAAAGACCTGAGGTCCGCAAGAACACGGACTTCAAGTCTTTTTTTGTACAAAACCGCAAGCAACAAAAAAAGCCTCTCCTTGGGGAGAGGTGCCGAGCTTGTCGAGGCGGAGAGGGGTGATAACTATCAAGCGTAGAAACTGCAGTCCCCTCTCAGTCGCCCTGACGGGCGCCAGCTCCCCCCAAGGGGGAGCCTCTTAGTGTCGCTTTGCGCTAACATACAATACCGCAAGCGGTAATCAGGCTTTTCACGACTCCACATACCATCACTATTATTAGTAAAGTAGGCAACGTAACAAAGCCGCAAGCGGTAAAAAGCCTCTCCTTGGGGAGACAAGGTGAATTGCCCGCAGGGCAAGAGAGGGCGCCCTGGGGCGGGTGCCGAGCTTGTCGAGGCGGAGAGGGGTGATGACTATCAAGTGTAAAAACTGCAGTCCCCTCTCAGTCGCCCTGACGGGCGCCAGCTCTCCCCTAGGAGAGCCTTTCCCAGCATAGCAGAATCTTTCCCCTCTATCTCCCATTTTCCTACCATTTCCCATATAATAGTTGATAATTAATTTCAATCGTGATATGATTATATTGGTTCCGAAGGAACTAATAATTGATTATTCTTACAAAAGAATGAAAAAGAGAGGTTTTTTAAATGACGACTGTTGCTGAAAAGTATTTACAAATTGCTAAGCTGGCAAAGGATCCTGCTAATGCTGAGGTTGTTATTGATGGTATTCTGACATTTTTCGGATTGGATTATTTTGACTTGGACCTGGGTGTTGAGTACCTGTATACTACCAAGGTGATTGACCATAAATTCAGAAGTGTGCTGCACAAGGCTGAAGACATGGACGCTATCATGGCATGGTTCAAAGAAAAAACCGGCGTTACCGATGAGGAAATCGCTGCTGCCGAAGCTAAAGAAAAAGAATATGTTGCAGGCTGCCTGATGCTTGCTAAACAATATCTGGGTATGGGGCACTGCATCAGCGGTAAAACCTATCTGGAGCTGGCTGCTGCTAAAGGCTCCGAGGAAGCAATCGCACAGCTGAAAGACATGGAATATGCACAAGATATGTATGATCTGGGCGAGCATTATCTGGCAATGGGCCATTGCATCTGCTCCAAGACCTACTTCGAGCTGGCTGCTGCCAAAGGCTGCCCGAAGGCTGCTGCTAAGCTGAAAGACATGGAATATGCAGAAGATATGTATAAGCTGGGCGAGCATTATCTGGGCATGGGCCACTGCATCTGCGGCAAAACCTACTTCGAACTGGCTGCTGCTAAAGGCTGCCCGAAGGCTGCTGCAAAGCTGAAGGACATTGAATACGCAGAAGATATGTACAAGCTGGGCGAGCAATATCTGGCAATGGGCCACAAAATCTGCTCCAAGACCTACTTCGAACTGGCTGCCGCAAAAGGCTGCCCGAAGGCTGCTGCAAAGTTAGCTGAATACGAAGCATAATATTGTATTTTCAGGAGGCTGTCACAATTATGTGGCAGCCTTTTTAGTTTCCCTAAAAATCCGTTCCTCAAATAGACAATCTGTGACAGTCGCTTATGGTATAATAAGCATTATAAAGATTTGAGCAACCTTACGCTGAAGGATAAACAGAAGGAGATTGTTATGGCAAAGTTGATTTATGTACCTCTCGGCTGCAGCCTGCGCTCGCAGCTGGCAGAGAAGCTTTCGCAACAGCCGTTGGGCGAAGGCGTGCTGGTGCTACCGAACCGCCTGCTGACGGACGATGTGCACCGCAATTATGCTAATGTGGAAACAATGGGCATGGATACTCTGGCAAGCAAGCTGATGAACCTTAACGGTGGCAGCGATTACAAGGAATTGAGCCGCCGCAGCCAGGAGCTGATTGTGCAGGATATTATCGACTATATGATGGAAAACAAGCAGCTTACCGGTATGACTACGCATAAGCAGCTGGAATATTTCGGCTCGCTGGCGCATAAAACAGGCTTTGTGAAGGCTATGACCTCGCTCGTAAGCCAGCTTTCACGCTGCGGTGCCACTAAGGAGGATATCTACGGCCAAATCCAAAAATCCTTTGAGGAGGATGAGCTGAAGGGCAAGGATTTGGGCGTCTGCAATTTTTATCTGCTTTATCGTCAATATCTGGAAAACAATAACTGGTATGACCTGGAGGGCAAGTATCGTCTGGCTATGGAAATGCTGCAGAAGCAGGATTGCAAAATCCCCTGGAAGCATATCTATATCTGCGATTTCTTCAGCCTTGACCAAGTGCAGATAAACTTTCTGCAGGCCTTGGCGAAGCATGTGGATGATCTGGTAATCAGCATGAGCTACGAAGGACGCAGAGTAAGCTCCGACGAAAAAGTCAAGTATGAATCAATTACCAAGTTTATGCGCGCGAGCACGAACACCGTCAACGCGCTGAAAATTCTTGGTGCGACGGTTGCAAGCCTTGCGGCAGAGGAATTGGGACAAGCTCCGGCAGGCGTTGCTATGCGGCAGCTGCGTCACTTGGGGCATGCGCCCGCACCGGTGCCTGCGGAGGGTGTGGAAAGCTACTGCTTTGCCTCCGATGAGCAGGAGATGCGCTGGGTGCTGAAGCGTATCAAGCAGCAGCTGGCGCATGAAAAGTGTGCTGCCAATCGCATTGTTGTTGCCGTGCGCGACTTTTCCTTATACAGCGGCTTGCGCCAGCTGGCGGATGAATACGGTGTGCCGGTGAGCCTGCCGCAGACAACTGCGCTGGTGGCGCAGCCGTTGGCTGTTATGCTGCGCCTGCTGCTTACTGCCGCAGGCAGAGGACGTGAGGCGGCAGCGGCCTATTTGGAGTTGCTGAGCTGTGAGCTTTTGCGTCTGTTCTTTGATGTGGATGTGGAAACGGCAAGCAGCCTGCGCACGCAAACGTATTTCAAAACACGTCAGGAGGCTATGCAGAAGGCACACGAGCTGCTGGGTGATGCAACGGAGCTGTGGCAGCAGCTGGATGCTTTTATAGAAACCACTAAGGCGGAGGCAACAATCAGCGAATATGCCGAGCAGCTGACGCAGCTTGTGCAATCGCTGCCGCTGGAAGAGCGTCTGGGCAGCCTGCATAAGCAGGGCGTGCCGCTTGATTTTATGCTGGCCTGCCTGCGCAGCAAGGATGCTGTGCTGAAGGCTGTGCAGCAGCTTGTGCGTGATTACGAGGTTGCGAAAAACAGTGATTACAAGCTGACACTGAGCCAATGGAACAGCCTGCTGCAGGAGGCCTTGGGGCAGGTGCAGCTTACTCTGCGCTTCGGCCGCAGGGACGGCGTACTCTTTACGGAGGTTGGCAACGTACAGGGCCTGAGCTTCGACAGCGTGTATATTATGGGCCTGCGCGAGGGCGAGTTTCCGCAGGCTAAAAACGAAAACTGGATTTATAACGATACGGAGCGCAAGCAGCTGGCGGACGCAGGCTACGATTTGCCCACGGTTGGCTCCTCCTTTGATGAGGATGCTTATTTCTTTGCTCAGGCTGTGTGTGCGGCGCAAAAGGAGCTCATCCTCACTTGGCATGAGGATGTAGGCGAAAGCCTGGCCAGCAGCTATCTGGAGGAAATCTGGAAGCTGTTTTTGCAGCCGGGAAGTGAGGACAAGCGTCTGGACAAGGACTATGTGAAGGCGCAGACGCTGCCTGATTTCGGCGTTGCTTCGGCGGAGGAGGCGTACAGCGACAAGCGCTTTGCTGCTGCGGATTTGCCGAAAATAGCAGAGCTCAGCGGGCAAAAGGCTCCCTCTGCGGAGCAGCAGCTGGCAGCCAAAGCGGATATTCTGCGTAAGGCACAGCAGCCGGAATATAATGGCGACTTGCAAAATTCCCTGCCGACGAAGCTGCTGCGTAAGCAAATCGGCAGCCGCTTCAGTGCGAGCAGGCTGGAGGCTTATGCTGCCTGCCCCTTCCGCTTTTTGGCGGAGAAGGTGTGGCTGGCGCAGGCGGCGGAGGAAGCGGATGATTTGCTGCAGCCGCGTGATGCCGGTGATATCCTGCACCAGACGCTGAAAAGCTTTGTCGAGCCTTATCTTGGCAGCAAAATTATCGGCGAAACTATGGCAGACCTGACGGAGGAGCTGGAGGCAGTCTTTGAGGATGTCTGCACCGCTGCGCGCAATGACGGCGGCAGTACCGTTGCTTCCGTAAACGAGGATATCTGGCAGGTAGAAAAGCAGCGCCTCTGGCGTATGCTGGTGCGCTGGCTGCGCTTTGAATATGCCGACCAGCAGCGTTGGGGCGGCTTTAGGCCGCAGGCTGTGGAATGGAATTTCAGCTCTAAAAACGGCAAGCCCTTGTACCTGACGCTCAGTGACGGCAGTGATGTATCGCTCATCGGCAGAGTTGACAGAATCGACAGCGACGGCGAGCATGCTTTTATCACGGACTATAAAAGTGGCACGCCTCCCACAGGCAGTGCTATGGAGCAGGGGCTCGACCTGCAGCTGCCGGTGTATCTGTTGGCGGTGGCGGCGCTTTCCAAGGAGCAGCTTGCAGTCAGCGGCGGCTGCTATTATTCGCTGAAGGAGGGCAAGCGCAAAAGTGCCTTTTTGCTGGAAAGCGTGGGCAACAGCGACTTGCCGTATAAAAAGCCGAAGAACGCCGCAGAGCTGACCTGGGATAGCTTTAAGCAGGAAAAAGAGCAGTTGCTGAAGGATTATATAGAAAGAATTTATGCAGGCGATTTTGCATTGGCAGGCTGCAGACGCTGCGATGTATATTGCCCGTTACACGATATTTGCCGTGTGCAGCTGGTGAATGGCGACGGCGGACAGGGAGGCGAGAGCGATGAGTAAGAACCCTACACCGGAGCAGGCTTTGGCGATAAATACGATTAAAAGCAATGTTTCGCTGCTCGCCGGTGCCGGCAGCGGTAAAACCTATGTACTGATGAAGCGCTTTGTGCAAATTCTGCGCTCGGATTTGAGCGTTAATCCCACAAATATTGTGGCGATAACCTTTACGCGCAAGGCTGCCGACGAAATCAAGGGGCGTGTGCGTCAGGCTGTCGGCGAATGTGTGGAGCAGGCGCAGACTGATTTGGAAAGACTGCGCTGGCAGGAGCATCTGCAGAAGGTGGAGAGCGCGCCGATAAGCACGATTCACAGCCTGTGCAGCCGTATTTTGAGAGATAACCCGGTAGAAACGCAGCTTGATCCGGAATTTACGATTTTAGAGGATTTTGAAGCGCAGGACTTTTTTAAAGAAACGCTGCAGCAGTTTTTACGCAAAAATATCAAGGAAAACGCTGCCCTGCGCAGGCTGGTGCAGACCTACGGCGTTAACAGCTTTGTTAATCAGGTTACGGCGCTGGGGGACAAGCTCTCGGAGCTGGTGCGTGAAGATAATCTGGCAGAGCCTTATCTTAAGGCGAAGGAAGAACTGCCGGCTCTGCAGCAGAAGCTGTTTGCTGCTGTGCGCGAGGTAATCGAAGCGCGCGAGGCTTTGGGGGCAAAGACCAAGGGACGCCAGACGTTGACGGAGGCCGCAGGACTGCTGGACGAAATGCAAAAGCAACTGCTGGCGCCGGAGCCGGAGTGCTCCCTGCTGGATGCGTCGGGCGTTGTTAAGGTTAGTGGCAAGGCGTTGGCAGCGGAGCTGACTAATTTAAAAAATCTGCGTCAGGAGCTGAACCATGTACTTTTGAACGCCAAGGGCTGCGATTTGGTGCAGGATTGGCTTGCCGTGCTGCAGGAGTTTTATGCCTGCCTGAGCGCACGCAAGCAGGAAAATAATATCCTGTTTAATGATGATCTGGATTTGCTGGCCATCGAGCATTTGCAGAAGAATGAGGCGCTGCGGCAAAAGTATCAGGAGCGCTATAAATATATTATGGTAGACGAGTTCCAGGACACCAACGAACGCCAGCGTCAGCTGATTTATCTGCTCTGCGGTAACAAGCTGGACGGCAAGAATAATCTTTTTATCGTCGGTGATGTGAAGCAGTCTATTTATCGTTTCCGTCATGCCGATGTCAGCGTTTTTAATAAGGTAAAAGAGGATATCGCGCAAAATGCGGGACAGAACCTGGGCATGAAAACCAACTTCCGCAGCACGCAGAGCATTGTCGAAAGCTGTAATACCGCCTTTTGTCAGCTGATGGATTTGCCGAAGGAGGAAATCTGTCTGGAGCATCACGAGGGTGCTAACACCGGCGGCGCTAAGGTTTGCCTGCTGCAGGTGCCGTATAAATCCAAGGATGATGACCTGGGTGCTAAAGAGGATAAATGGCAGAAGGAGGCAGAGGCAATCGCCGCCTATCTGCAGCAGGAGCTGCCCAAGGTTGAGCCGCAGCTCAGGCCGGGGGCAAGCAAGGCTATTTTGCTGCGCGCAATGACGCATTGCGAAATTTTGCGGCAGACGCTGCAGGGCTACGGCATAAATTGCGTAGTAGTTAAGGGCAAGGGCTTTTATGAGCAGCAGGAGGTTCTGGATATTCTGAATCTGCTGGCTGTGCTGCACAACCGTTACGCAAGCCTGGAGCTGGCAGGCGCTTTGCGCTCCAACTATTTCGGTTTGGATGATGCAACGCTGACGCAGCTTTTCTGGCAGACCGAAAATGATAAACCGTTATGGGATGTACTGCAGGCTGTCGGCAGCGGTGAGCTGCAGCTGAACCTGCAGCCGGAGCAGCAGGCGCTGGCTATGCAGGCTGCCGAACGCTTACGCAGCCTACGTCAGGCAGCAGCACTGATGGCATTGCCGGAGCTGTTCGCACAGCTTTGGGACGAGCTGAAGCCGGAATTCGTTCTGTCGCAGCAGGAAAACGGCCCGAGCAAGCTGGCCAATGTCAAAAAGCTGCGCCGCCTGGCACAGCAGTATTGCCAAACGAAGCAGGCTTCGCTGGCGGAATGGCTGCAAAACGTTAAGGATTTGCGCGCAAGCAGCAGCAAGGAGCCTGCCGCTACCGTACAGGCCGATGATGCACTGCAGATTATGACGATACATAATTCCAAAGGCTTGGAATTCGATCTTGTTATTTTACCGCAGTTAGATAAATCAGTGAAGGGCGATACCGCATCCATTAAATATTTTTCGGGGAAGGAAGGCGAGCAGGGACTTTTGGGCATTAAGGTGCCCGATAAGGAAATGCAGCTGCAAAACAGCGGCGTGTACGAGCTGGCGAAGGCGCGCGATAGTGAGCTGGAAGAAGAAGAAAGCAGACGTCTGCTTTATGTTGCAATGACGCGTGCCAAAAAGCAGCTTTTAATGGTCGGTACGGTGGCGGAAGAAAAGCTGCCGGAGGCTGTTATCGCTCTGCCTGCCGCCAAGGGCTGGTGGCAGCAGCTGCAGGCAGTATACGAGGTGGATTGGGACAAGCAGGAAAGCAGCTGTCCTTGGGTACGCCTTTTGTGTGCCGATGCTTTAAGCCCGGCTGTTGTGCAGCAGGGCGTGCAGCAGCAGCTGGCGCTGGAGCCGTTGTCCTTGGCACCGCTGCCTGCCTACGCAGCCTGCGGCCGTACCTGCTTTACCGCAAGTGCACTGCAGACGTATCTGCATTGTCAGCGTCAATATTACTACCAGCAGGTTTTGGCAGTGCCTGAGCTGGAGCAGACAGTTGCCGGAGAGCAGGCGCACGAGCTGCCTGCTAGTGTAACCGGCAGTATTGTGCATAAAGCGCTGGAGCTGTATAATGGCTATAATGCGGAGGCTGTTTTTGCCATTGCACTGGATGAATTTGCTCCCGGCGCTGCGGCAACACAGGCCAAGAGTATGTTTGATGCTTATATCAGCAGCGATTTGTATAAATCATTGCCCAAAAAGCAGAAGCGTGAATTAGAATTTGTACAGCCTCTGCAGCAGGAGCTGGCGGCTGAGGGCGTAATTGATTTGCTGGCCTTTGACGAAGATGATAATATGATAATAGTGGACTATAAAACAGGTACGCCGCCGGAGCCTGACGAGGTGAAGCTGGGTTATGCTTATCAGCTGGCGCTGTATAAGGATGCTGCGGAAAAGCTGTACCCCGGCAAAAGAGTTGTGTGCGCCGAGCTGCACTTTCTGCAGAATATGAGCGTTTGGCAGCTGCCGTTGGATAAATCGTACCTGCAGGAGGCAATAGAGCTGTGCGAGGAAATCAGCGGTAAGGGCGAGGAGGACGATTTCGCCTGCAGCTGTAACGAAAGCTGTGCTTACTGTCACTATGCATATCTGTGTCCGCAAAAAATAAAGAATAGGTGATATAATGGAGATTTTTGCTAAATTGGAAAGCTGGGATTATCTGGCGGCGGCTATGCTGCTGTTTTCCGCCTGGCTGCTGCTGGGCGGCATCGGCCGTCTGCAGAAAAGCGACCCGGAGCGCGTTGATGCGAAAAAGCTGCGAATCCGTGCCTGCGGTGGTTTGGTTGCGGGCGCTTTGTATCTGGCCTGCCGCTATCTGCAGCTGTAATATTGCCGGCAGTTAAACTTGCGCGCGGCTTTCATTAAGGTATATAATATGCTTATATCTTAAACTTTTACGAGGTGACCATAATGATAAACAAAACAAGATTGATTGATGAATTTATAGAGCTGGTAAGCGTTCCCTGCCCCAGTAAGGATGAAAAGCAGGAAGCAGAGCTGATTATGGCGAAGCTGCGCGAGCTTGGCCTGGAGCCTGAGATGGATAAGGCGCACGAGAAAACCGGCGGTACCTGCGGTAATGTGTGGGCCTATGTGAAGGGCACCGTGCCGAATGCTCCGAAGCTGCTGTTCGAAGCGCACATGGATTCCGTAGCACCGACAACCGGCACCAAGGTTGTCCGCAAGGACGGCGTGCTGTACAGCGACGGTACCACGACCTTGGGCGGTGACGACAAGGTTGGCGTTGCTGCCATGCTGGAGGCGGTGCGCGCACTGAAGGAGGATGGCGTAGCTCACGGCGACGTGCAGCTGTGCTTTACTGTAAGTGAGGAAATCGGCTGCCTTGGTGTAGTAAACATGGACCAGAGCTGGATTAAGGCTGATTACGGTTATTGCATGGATATCGGCGGCGCACCGGGCGAAATTACTTACGCTGCACCGAAGCTGTACGATATTTACGTAACCGTTAAGGGCAAGGCCGCCCATGCAGGCATTGCTCCGGAAGAAGGCGTCAATGCGATTATGCTGGCGGCGGATGCTTTGTCCAAGCTGCCTGCTTACGGTCGTCTGGACAGCGAAACTACCTTTAACATCGGCATGTTCAACGCAGGCGTTGGCACTAATATCGTTTGCCCGGAGGCTAAATTCGTCATTGATATGCGCTCTCTGAACGTACCGCGTCTGGAGGCGCTGAAGGATTCCACCATCGCTCTGATTAAAGAGGCTGTTGAGGCCGGTGGCGGTCAGGTTGAATTCGAAGTAGTGGAAGGCTGTCCTGCTGTGGAGCTGAACAAGGACCACGAATGCATTAAGCTGGCAGCACGCGCTGCGGAAACACTGGGCTTCCCGGTAGAGCTGAAAACCACCGGCGGCTGCAGTGACGGCAATTATCTTTGCGGCTACGGCCTGCCCTGCGGTCTGTTGGCAACCGGCATGAGTAATGTGCATACTACCGCGGAATATCTGAAGGAAGAGGATTTGTACAACACTGCACGCTGGACCTACGAAATTATTAAAGAGGCAGCGAAGTAAATCATAGTGTTCACGTATAGTTTTCTTGACTGGAAGAAAATTTGACGCTATAATAAAAATAACTTCATAATGTAACCTTTGGGGCAGGGTGCAATTCCCGATCGGCGGTAAAGTCCGCTAGCGCAGCAGCGCATGAACCGGTGCGATTCCGGTACCGACAGTATAGTCTGGATGATAAAAGGTGGCAAAACAGTTTTTTACCGCATATGGGCTCCTTAGGTCTTTATGCGGTTTTTTATATTACTGGAAGGTGATATTTTGGCAAGAATGACAGATGAAGCATATATGCAGCGGGCCCTGGAGCTGGCGCTGCAGGCAGAGGGCAATACCAGTCCCAATCCGATGGTTGGCTGCGTGATTGTGGATGCCGAAGGCAATATTGTGGGTGAGGGCTATCACCATAAGGCCGGCGAACCGCATGCCGAGGTCAATGCCTTGGCGGATGCTAAGCAGATGGCTCAGGGTGCAACGGCCTATGTAACGTTGGAGCCCTGCGCACATTACGGACGCACCGGTCCCTGCTGCGTAGCCTTGGCGCGCGCGGGCATCGGCAAGGTTGTGGTTGCCTGCCTTGATCCTAACCCCAAGGTTGCAGGTCAGGGTTTGGAATATCTGCGCCTGCAGGGTATCGAGGTTGTTACCGGCGTGTGCGAAAAGGAGGCTAAGCGCCTAAATGAGCGCTTCTTTACCTGGATTACTAAGCAGCGTCCGTTTATTACTTTAAAATACGCTATGACATTGGATGGCAAAATCGCTACTGCTACCGGCGACAGCAAATGGATTACCGGCGAGGAGGCACGCACCTTCGCGCATCGTCTGCGTAAGCAGCATGACGCTGTGCTTGTCGGCATCGGCACAGTGCTGGAGGATGACCCGGAGCTGACCACCCGTCTGGTGCGCGGCAAAAATCCGGTGCGCGTGGTGCTCGACAGCAGCCTGAAGATTTCGCTGATGGCAGCAGTTTTGAATCCGCTGGCGGACACGATTATTTTTACCGGCTTGGATTCCGATATCGTTAAGGCGGAAGCGCTGGCTGCTCTGCCTAACGTAGAGGTGGTACGGCTG
>ULUC01045960.1_pt1 | contig 17622 bp, 18 predicted proteins | sample 1958151 | NCBI WGS metagenome assembly ULUC01 (sample SAMEA4835750, study PRJEB28245) | human gut metagenome | biome: gut microbiome; material: fecal sample | place: Denmark | collected 2008
AGCTACGCTAAATTTTCACGATTTTTTTGTGATCGTTCATAATTTCGAAACAACAGTTACAGTACCACAGCATACCGTTGTCGTACCAAAACCGGCTTGTTCGTACTAAAATTATACCACGTTTCAGCGTTGTTTTCAAGTTTTTTTGTGATTTTTTGTTTTAGAATTATCATATTCACTCTATTTCTTTTTATTCACATATATTTTCATGTGACTTAGTGTGCCACTCCTCGGAGCGTCCGGGACCCGGGGCTTCCGCCAGGGGCGTTCGCCCTGCCCAGATGCGCTCCTCAGGGTGGATGTGATGAGGGGTTGGATGATGGGTTGATGGGTGTATTGATGGACTGAATTGAGTGATGGATTTCCTCTGATTTTTGAAAAGATTGAAGCTGTTTTGATGTGCTGATTGCCTTGATTATTTCTTATCTGTGATGTTCATTGCTGTTTATTTGCTCAGTAACTACTTTGCCTGTGCTCTCCCCTGCTACCTCTTTTACTGAAATTTCACCGGATGTAATTTGGGACTATGGAATAAAAAACAGGTATATTATTGTTCGATATGAAGCAATTATTCCATTATAAAACCGCGTGGATGGGATTTTGTAACCACACCCACACGGTCTGAGGTTTAAAACGATTATTTCAGTTTTGCGAGGATCTCGTCTGCACTGACGCCGCTAGCGAGTAGCTTTTTCAGCACAGCTTCGGCTTCAGCCTTCTTAGCTTCTTCAGCGGCCTTAGCATCTGCCTTTGCCTTCTTTGCTTCCATGGATGCCACTTCTTTTTCGGCCTTTTTCAGAGCAACCTTCTTGGCTTTCAGGTCAGCCTTCAAAGTGTCAATGTTGGCGGTGATGGAAGTGATTTCAAAAGTCAGGGAAGCGATGGATCCCTTCTTCTCTGCAATCTGGGATGCAAAGTTGTTGGTAACTTTCGGTTTGTTCTTACTACCTTTGGTTCTGGGCATAAGATATCCGCCTTTCTATTATGTATTATGGTTTTAGTATAGCACTGTAGAATGGCAAAAAAAACGCTTCAATCCCAAAACTCTCTTGTCGGCGTATATGTCACTTCATATTTCCCTTCAATGCCTTCTTCCTGCATTGCTTTACTTAATGCCGCCAGGGCTTTGTTATCATAATAATATACGTGCCACTTTGTATCATCTTTGATTGACTTTTGAATTTTTCTCAGATACGGCCAATCAGCTTTTCCTGCTGCCCAACCAACAATTACAACCGCATCAATATCACTAAGTTTCTCCCAAAATGACTCCGATAAACTAATTATCGAGTTAGTATCTTTGTATATTGACCGAAGATAGTTTGCAATCGCCCGATGAATGCTGGCTTCTCCTTCATTAAGTAACTCATCGGCCTCTCCTGCCAATCTACGATGCTCCTCAATATCCTGATAATTACAGTGTCCCATAATGGGATCAATATCAGATACTGAACTGACTCCACCATGAATATGGAGAACATCCTCTATCTTGTAAACAGTCTCTAGAGTATCCGTATAATTAAAATTCAAAAAGTAGTCTGTACTCTCCACCAATGCCATTCTTTTCGGCTCAATGTCCGTTGTATCTATGGTTTCAATCCATTCTTTTACATACTGCTCAAACTTATTAATATATCCATACTGCTCTTGCCAGTACGAATTCATAGTGCTTTCGATTCCAACAAGCCCACTGTCTAAGTCCATATCATTTAAAACAGACTCTGAACGATCCATCATCTCATAAATGTTTGGACAGCCCATAACATTTTCCAATTCATACCACAGCTTGACTTTTGTTCTTTCTTCCCATTGCTGACGTGCATTTGCCGAAAGCCTAGGGCTCGAGAAATCAACTCGGCCAACATTATACCAGTACTCAAAGTTTTCGAGGAACTGAGGATAGTTGTCAAATAAAAAAGACCTAAAATCCCAATATGCTGTATCTAAACCGTGGGCAATGTCGAATCCGTTTCCAATAATATACAGCTTCTTCATAGGAACACTCCTCTTAAGTTCCAAGAGCTTGTCCTTTGCATTCTTAGCCGCCTTATCAGCGTTGCCTGCTGCTCACCACGGAGAGGTGTGCAAAGTTTCGAGCAGCAATGGGAGCTCACACTCCCAGTATATCACAAGTCTGCAAATAAATCAGCCTTGTACACGCCTTTTTCCAACATTTTTTTGAAGCTGTCCTTTACAGCTACGACATCTTCATGGTAGGTCATGCCGTACCAGGTGTCGTTAGTCTTCAAAACCTTTACGGACATCTTACCCTTCTTCAGCAGTTCACCGATGAAAATAGGAATCAGATACTCTGCTTTCAGAGGATTGCCGGATACTTCTTTCTCAAAGAACTCTTTGAAGCCTTCTTCCAGCACACCCAGAAAATCAGGAGTCAGGCCCCACATGTTCATGGATACCAGAGAATCAACATCAATCACATTTCCGTCTGCCTCTGCTCCATTTGCAGTCTTGACGATGTTCTTGGTTTCCACAACCTCAGTCAGATTGTTCTGATCATCCATCTTGCAGATGCCACGGGTCACACCGCCATTATCAGACAGCGTGTTCTTCAACACGAAACCAGCCATGCAGGACTTTCCACCGTTCACCAGATACTCATGAACAACCTTGAAGCCTTCCTTGCCATAGTAATCATCTGCGTTGATCACAATAAACGGGGTATCAATCACGTTTTTCGCTGCGAGCACAGCCTGACCAGTTCCCCACGGCTTTGTACGACCTTCTGGCAAATTTCCCGGTATGTCGTTAATATCTTGAAAAGCGTAATCTACAGTTACATTGTGAGACTCGCAGATAGCGGCAACACGATTGCCAATGACCTCTTTGAACTCTTTCTCAATATCCTTACGGATAATAAATACCACATGGTTGAAGCCAGCCTCAATCGCATCATGGATTGAATAGTCCATGATGATATGCTTGGAATCATCGACTGGCTCCAACTGTTTAATTCCTGTTCCAAATCGGCTACCGATTCCGGCTGCCATGATAAGTAATGTTGTGTCCATTTTTTCTCCATTTCGAAATTTCGCTCCATAATCTATGGTACTTACCAAGATTATATCTTAATTTCTTATTATTCGAGCGGACAAGTTTCACGTCCCCATGAAACCTGATTTTTTATGACCTTACCCACACTATCACCAGCCACAATGGCGTGCGGTGGAACATCCCTATTTATGGTTGTATAAGCAGCAATCAAGCTGTCCCTTCCTATGGTTACTCCCTTTTGAACTATAATATTTGAAGTGAGCCAAACGTGATCTTGAATTGTCACGGCCTTCGGAAAATTTACTGCGACACCTTTGCTATTGTACAGCGTATGGAAATCGCTATCATAAACGATAACATTTCTGCCAATCATGACATCTTCCCCGAAATTTATATTTTTGTGAGCAATGATAACGCTTCCGCCGTTTGCAGAAAAATATCCCGTATTGAACACCGCGTTAGATTTAATCTCTAAAACAGTATTATAAAATAAATCAGCTCCATTATTGCAGTTCCAAACTGCTCCGTCATTCATTCTGATGTGCGTTTCAGCCTTTGAACCTTTTAACTTATTGATTCCTACATTTAAATTTTTTGACCCAGAAAGAATAATTTTTGATTTTCCTTGTAAATCCAGCACTGCATTTTTGTAGGGCAAAATCTTTGCCTCAGAAGTCCGAACAACATTTTTGCAGAAATAATTATAGTAAATATATTTAGGAACATCAACTTCGGATTTTATAATCATACCTGTCAAATGTCTGCATTTTTTTAACAACTTATACATTTTACGCTTACGCCTTGTAATACCACTAACTTTTGTACATGCTTCTACACAGTAACTAAATGGATGAGATTTGAGAAGAGTGAAAAATTGCTCCTGTTTTTCGCTGCGGACAGGATTTTTTAGTAACGCAGGATTGCCCGGAAGTACTTCATCTAATCTATGCTGCTGATAAGTAAACGCATCCTTGCTACTGTCAAAGAGTTGTTTTCCTTTCGGTGTATTAATTAGCATCACAGAGATACCTGCAAACATATCCTGTTGTGTCTGATTTTTAATACCCCAAAAGTCTCCAATTGTAAGATCTGCATTTAACCTAGGTAGCACTTTATATTGACAGTGAAAACATGATTCTCTCGTGTAAAGGTCATTAAAGATAAATCCTTTAACCCACCAATCTTCGTTTTTATCACGAATAGATTCCTCACCATTTTCAAACCGCACTCGGGACGCTAGGCTCTGCCAACCGCTTTTCTTATTTTTCAATTGAACCTCAACAACTTTAGAATTGTATTGGTGTTCCAGCTCATCAATATATGCCTTAAATGCTTTTGGCGAGTTGATGCTTCTGCAGATAAAATCCATGCAATAAAGCTCGGTATAGTCATTGCCTAAAAACGACTTTACAGCAGCGATTTGGCAGGGGGTTCCGCAAAATAGAACCTTATTTCCATCCTGTAGAGCCTTCTTTACTTGACGATAAATTCCCGCCGTATCCGACTGGAAGTATTTTGATCCTTTGATTTGCAGCAACTCGTCTTGATTGCGGACAATAATATGCTCGGCCGATCGCCAGTCACTACCATACCTACTGCCAACCACAACACCACCAGTTTCCAAAAATTTTGAAGCTATTTCCCAGAAAGCACCTCCAGAAGTACTAGTGATGCGAGTATTATCATTGTTGCTCCAGAGCGCATAAACTGTAGGATTTTCCAAATTCGGCAAATGCTCATTCAAAGATGGACATTTTTTCACACACAGTCCACACTGTACACATGCATCACTAACCTTCGGATACCAAAAACCTTGATCATCAGCGACAAAGCTGATTGCATTCTTTGGACAGATATCTGCACACATCTTGCACCCTGTACACTGCTCTTTTTTTAGTTTATCTACCATTTAACTCATCCTCACTTCCAATTGACATCTGTCTTTATAATCTTCATAGGATTTCCAACAGCAACACATCCACTCGGAACATTTTTTGTAACAACAGTTTTGGCTCCAATAATACAATTATCTCCGATACTCACATTCTTTAAAATTATTGCTCCTTCCCCAATCCAAACATGATTTCCGATAGAAACACTACTTTCCTTTTCTTCTTTATCTATGATTGTATGAAAATCGCTATCCATAATGGAAACGTCGTTGGAAATCGCACAATGCTCCCCAATTGAAATTCTATGTTTAACTGCTACATTGGCGCCCTCATTAATATATGTACCATCACCAATAGATAGTATAGCGTTTTCAAAAACATGTATATTCGCCCTTGTGAATAAGGATACATCTCCCATTATGCATAGGTTCCCCCCCCATTCTTATTTTCGAATATTCTCTATGGTCTACTGCATTTGCATTAAAAGTTAACTTGCCACATCCTGTGATACAGCTTTTGCTCAGCAGAGAATATGTCGTTCCATAGTCTCGAATTACAACTTTTGGCTCTGCATATCGACAATAGTGCATTCCCTTCAGAATACCATATATTTTTCTCAACATACTCATCACAAACACTCCCATTCACAGTTGTCGGAATCATATCTTGTCCGTGCATTGATATTTAAACTGTCAATTATTTTCATGGAATCATCGTCAAGTTCAAAATCAAATACATCCATGTTGTCTTTGAAGTGACTAATTGTTGACGTGTTAAAAATAGGAATTACATTATTTTGAATATGCCATCGTAAGATAACTTGTGATATGCTCTTATTATACTTTTTACAAACGCTATTTAGTCTCTTACTAGTTTTCAGCCTAAAGTCCAACCGAGCTGTGCTTGTGTACGCCATAATCTGAATGCCATTGTTTCGGCAGTATTTCCTAAGTTCTACTTCCGAAAGCAATGGATGCAATTCAACTTCATCAACCAGTGGAACGATTTCTGCAATTTTCTTAATTTCTTCTAAGTGATGAATCTTACAATTGCTTACTCCAATTGCTTTTACCACTCCGGCCTTGTAGAGTTCCTCTAGTTGCTTCCAATATTCGAGGTATTTTCCTGCAACTGGCCAGTGCAATAGATACAGATCTACATAATCTGTTCCGAGTTGTTTCAAACTTTCCTCTAAAACTTTTCTGGCCGGAATATTCTGCAATTGTGCTGCGTTATTTAATTTAGTGCAAATATAATAGTCTTCCCTTTTTTCTTTTTTTAAGGCATCCTGAAGCATCCGTTCGGATCCGCCATATGCTCGTGACGTGTCAAAAAAATTGCATCCATTTTCAATTGAATGATTAACACATTCAACAATTCCCCTGTCCTTTTTATATTTTCTTGTATCCTTTCCTAAAAAAGATTTAACTACACACTTCACCCTCTGCTTTGTTTTTTCAGAAAATGTGGTCTTATAATCCACAATATCTGTTCCAAAGCATATATCGGGAATTTTATAACCATTAGATAACACTTTATATTCCATTCTCAGATTCTCCCCAGCATCTTCCTTACTAATACCATTGCCTCAACAAATTCCGTCTTCTTTCTGTATGTTAAGATTTCAATTACGAGTGGAGTTGAAACGCATATTACTCCTTTTATTAGCAATTCCATTAGGTCTTCCATTGTTACCATTTTGCAAACAGTAATCGTTATGGTCGTTGAAATAATTGCCACTAATATATACACTATTAAATCTTTTAAATAAGCTGTAATCGACCCTTTATACAAATATTTAAATAGGTTATGAATTAACCAAGGCATTGATATAAATACGTAACTAAATACCGTTGATAAAATTATTCCATAAAGACCTATTTTTTGAACTAGAACGATATTCATAATCAGATTTGCACTCGCACCAATCAGCGGTCTAAATCTATCAGAATGCCACATTCCTGCTGCATCTTTAACGGTTGCCCAAACCATAGCAAGTTCAAGACAATAGAACAAAATACAAAATAGTATCACAAAACTATAGTCTAACATGAGTCCATCCCCAACCCATAATCTCATAAAAGGTTGATAAAGACCCGCAAAACAGCAACAACAAATGCAAAGGATAAAGCAGATAATAAAGGTAAATTTCTTGAAATCATTAAAATTTTTCTCAGTGGACTCTGTAACTAGACTATTACCAATTCCTGCTGTAATTGATGAAAAAATAACTGTTATAAATCCGCATATCGAATTCATAATGAAATAATAATTTTGATATACCGCTAGAGTAGTCAACCCCAAAAATGCCGATATAACTATTGTATCAACTGATCCGATAACTACCGAGCCAAGTTTTGCAGTAAACAAATCTCTTATTCGATGGTTTATCTGCTGAACTTCATCACGCGGCAGTTTTCCATTCGGTCCGAATTCAGGATATAATTTGTTTGCAATAGCCGCCGTTGCAACATTCGTGATTGCTTGTGTCAAAATTGTAACCACAACATAATAGTAGTAATCTTTAAGCAGCCATAAAACCAAAAGCTGAAAAACATATTGAATGGTACTTGTCACCAAAGCAACTTTACTAACCACATCTGTCCTTTGATATGCCTGCAAAATACTATTTTTATATGCATAGAGCCAATACGAGAGTACTGTTGCACCAAGATTTAAAAGATAAAGGATGTATATATTAACGCCTGTCGGAACATCGCCAGAAATGAGTTTTGGGATAAACGGTGTTAATATGCAGCCAACAACGGCAATAATAAGTCCAATCAATCTATAATAAGTTCTGTAAAGATTCATCAACGCACATATTGTTGCATTGTCATCCTCAGCAATTGGCTTATACATGCTATAAATCATAGCAGAACCTACACCGAGTTCCGCCAAATTCAATACCTGAAGAATTGATGTAAAAAGCGAATTCAAACCAAGATACTGAACACCCATAAGATAAATCATGGCTGTACGCATTAAAAAAGGCACTATGATTTGGTACGCTTTTAAAATTACACCAAATATTATATTTCTTGTCGCATTTTTTGTTCTCTCTATTTTTGCCACTGATTTTAGCCCTCTAATGCTTTCTTTAAAAACTCCATTGCCTTTTTTTTCTCTACTTCTAGCTGCTTATACCCTTTTGAATAATCATGCTCCCAAATATCATTATTCAATTCTGAATTTGCATACTTCCGCTCAAGATAAAACTTTTTAAGTAGTGTTTCTAGCCTTGAATTCATGTTGCCTTCATTCCAATTTCTATCATACACAATAAATGGCTTATTAAAAAGAAATGAAAACACACATGCATGGAATGAATCTGTCAGGACAAAATCTGCATGATCAAAAAGCCACAAAAATTCACACGGATCTGCTGCTCGAACAGCATCATCCTCTGGATTCAACAATTCATATACAATTCTATTTCCTTTAATTATATCTAGTTCTTTTTTTGCAGAATCGCATTTCGGAGACAGGAAATAAGTAAGTATATATCCTTCTTTAACCTTTCGCGGTTTCCTTTCAAACTTTCTCCATGTATTTTGACTGAGTAGCATTGTAGGGTCAACCAAAACTGTAGCATTTCTTCCAGTCAAATCTTTAATGATTTTCGCCCCAGCATCCTCACGAACTGACAAAGATGGAAATAGCATCAGATTTTTTTTGAACCAAGGCTCCATCTCTTTTGGTAAAGTATCAACACCAAAACTCGGAGAAAAACATACTCTTTTTGTCGGGTTAGCAAACGTTAAAAGATATATATTCTTCTTAAATTCATCATTCTCGTACCATGCCGCATTCCATGTTTGGTCAGAGCCAACAACATAATAATCTCTTTGATCTATACCCTCAATCGAATGTATCCGCTTGGTTTTAATGTATTTCTTATTAAATTTATTAAAGCTAAATATTCTAGGCGGCACTCCTTTCCAGTAATCGCTATTGGGGGACAAGCGATATCCGGACATTACTTGAAGTGTGTATTTTAGTCTGCCTTTTAATCCAAAATCATCTTTTTCAAATGAATATGTGACCGTATTGTACCCCATCTGCTCCAGCACTGTTTGAACTGCCAGATTTTGCAAACGATTTCCGTAATTAGGTTTTGGATCGTACAACGTTATAATTCCTATATTTTTTTCATTCTTACAGCTCCGGTATCCAATAAAAGCGTGTGGGAATACTCCACAAAAGATATGTTTAAATACCTTTCTTTTCTTTAATTTATCATATTTAATCAAAAGGGGAAGCTTATCTCGATATACGCCAATCAACCGATCAATGTATTTTTTGTCAAATCCAGGATCACCCGCATATCTTCCAAGCATTATCATAGCAGTTTCCGCACATAATGCCTCGGCACTTAGTTTTGCAAGGCTTCCTTGTTCAAACAGCTTACTAATTTCAATCCATGCATCAATTTCAGTGCCTTTTCTTTCCGAGAATCTACCATAATACGCCGATTCCTCTCGAATCATATAATTATATAACGGCATATCATAATATGTAATATTCTCTGCTTTCTGAATTGCTTCAGCTAAAAATAGTGCATCTTCCCCAACGGCAATATTTTCCGGAAAACTCAATCCTCTTAAAATGTCAGCTTTATATACAGCTGCCCAAACCTCCCTCCGTTCCTTATCTCCGTAGTATTCAAATTCCTTATTTGTTATCGTTGTTATCCTTCCACTAGTACTATCTGAAATATAATCGCTCTCATTTTCAAAAAATTTTTTTATTCCGCAAAAAGCAATATCTGCATCATTTTGTTTAATAACTTCGACCATTTCTTCACAAAAATGAGTTTCAATAAAATCGTCTGAATCCACAAACGCAATATACTGTCCTTCAGCTTTTTTCAGTGCAATATTCCTAGCACTACTAACTCCCGAATTTTTTTGATGAAAAAATTTCAAACGGCTATATTTTTTTTGCCATGCAAGACAGATTTCAGAGCTCCGATCTGTTGAGCCATCATCAATTAGTAAAAGTTCGATATTTTGATATGTTTGACTCACAATGCTATTTATACATCTATCCAAAAAAGCTTCTGCATTATATATCGGTACAATGATAGATACCAACTCACTCATAAGGCACCTCGCTGTTTCGTAATTCCACGGTGTTTATACATTTTAGAAGATGGGTTCAACCAATTATAGAATGAACTTATAATTTATGCCGCGATTATTTGTAGCCAAACAATAACGTGTACAAATTTGTATTAAAACAAAATATCATATATTTTATTTTCGTCGTATATTTCAAATGCTTTACTACAGCTTTAGTCATTGTTTCTTTTATCTTCTTTATATTTTCCTGACGATCGTTGCTTTTTTCAATATGTGCATAGCATGAAAGTACATCGGTTAATGTTGCAACATCATTATCTATCATATCAGGGTACTCTATTTTTAAATCAAAATATCGCTTGCACACCAAATCGAATTTATCGCAATATAATTGCTTGTCTGGTTTGTGAAGAATACTATCTTCTCGCTGATAGTAATAATATAATTTTGAGGAATCATAGACCAATTTATTCGCATTCAGTATTAGCTTATACATTGTTCCCAAATCCTCCATTTTTTTTCTTATAGGATATTCGACGCCATTAAACAATGTTCTTTTATACATTTTGTTCCATGCATAATTGCTAAATGACGAGTCCTTTAGAAGTTCCTTTAGTGCTTCTTCTTTTGTATAGATTTTCCTTTGCGCGGCGCTTTTTTTTCTCCACATATCCCATCATGCACTGTTAAAAATCCACAAGCAGAGATATCAGCACTATACTTAATAAGATTGTTGTAAAGTATCTCAACCATGTGTTTACTTATATAATCATCGCTGTCCACAAAGCAAAGATATTGTCCAGATGCATGCTTTATTCCATAGTTTCGGGCATCTGAAAGGCCGCCATTTGTTTTGTGAAAAGTCATAACTCGACTATCTTTTTTTTGATACTCGTCACAAATATTTCCACTATTATCTGTGGAGCCATCATCAATTAATAATATCTCTATATTGCGATATGTTTGAGATGTAATGCTTTCAATGCACCTTGTGATATATTGCTCAACATTATAGACCGGAACGATAATACTAATCTTATCTAGTTGCATTTTCATTTTTTATCTCTAAATATAGTTCCTTTATAAATTCATCATAACTGTTCCAAACTGGCGCAAATTCTTCCAACGAGGCTTTACTTTCTGCATAGTTCCCTACAAGCTTAAGTTTATCGTCAAAGCATTTATTTAATTTGTCGGATTTCTTACATCCTTCAAACAAGAAAAAGAATTCATGAAAAACTTCTTGGGGGGGGGGTCAACCCCGTACGATTGATATAAGATTTTCCGAGGTTAATGCATTCTTCACGTTGCCTCTGAAGACGCTTTGCATAAAATGTGTCAAGTGACATAACTGGTCTGCATGGATTTCCTATTGCAACACAGTCATCTGGGATTTTTCCTTTTACAAGACTTCCTGCGCCAATAATGACATTGTTACCAATTTCTGTTCCCCCCAAGATAGTACTATCACTTCCGATGAACACATTGCTTCCGATTTTAACTTTTCCCGCACACCCTAAAATAGGGCCGTAGACTTTTTTTAATACAGACCAACTATAGTCATGCGTCAATATTCGAACTCCTGCCGTAATTTGAACATCATCTCCAATTTCAATCAGCCAAGGATATTGCTCATCAATGCTTATTTGATGAGCGCCATAAAAAGTTACACGGTTTCCAATTTTTACCCCAATTTCTTGTAAATGCTTTGACAAAGCTTCTGAAGACGCTTTTTTTCCGAGCACTAAATTTAGAATGATTTTTTTAAACTGAAGCATACTCATCCTACCACCTTTTTTGCTAACGAAAATACTCTAATATATACGTTCGGAAGGTACCTTAATAATTTCAATTGAATTTTTCTTTTCATATCAAGACCCGGATAATTGCTTGCTTCTTCTAAAAAATGCCCGATTTCTCTTCTTAATTCATATATTTTATCTTTATCAATGTTTTCTTGTTCAATTAGATTGTCGATTACTCCTACGGTTGCGAATGTGTATGAGAATTCAGCTTCGCTCGTATATTCAGGCGTTTTTTCTTTTACATAATTCAACACCTCACGACTTGCTTCAAGTGAATCCCAGTTTACAAGTCTATTATGTGTGATGCTATTTGCTCGCTGCCTATAATAATAAAGCGGCTCAGAATTGTAAAAAATAATATTTGCCCGATCTAAAACTTTATACGTTGTATACCAATCTTCACTTATTTTTCCGATTGGATACTCTATTCCATCAAATAAAGCTTTTCTATACAGCTTATCCCATGCAGCAACATCATAATACCCAAGTATGCTTGTATTCATTAGCGCGATTGCTTCTGCACTCGTCATCACCTTTTTTATATTTGCTTTTTCACGAAAAACTTTTTTTTGCCCATGTACATATAATCTTCCGCAAATAACGATGTCTGCATTATATTCTTTTTGCTCCTCTATCATTTTGGCGTACATATCCAAATCTAAATAATCATCGCTGTCAACAAAAGAAACAAATTGACCTTGTGCCAGCTTTAAGCCTTCGTTTCTTGCACTTGATAATCCTCCATTTTTTTTATGAAGGACTTTAATGTTCTTATGATTATTGGCATACCGGTCGCATATTGCTCCAGAACTATCTTTCGACCCATCGTCAACGAGTATGATCTCGAGATTCTTATACGTTTGGTTAACGAGGGAATCTATACAGTCCGATAAATACTCTTCAACCATATAAACAGGGACAATTACACTTATCATCATGCTCATAATTCGTTGCCTTTATAGTTATAAATTCATTGCATAAGGAAGTATATTATTTCCGTTACTATGCAGAGTGTTGATAAACAATGCGCCGTAAATCGACAGAATGGCAATTAACGATACACTTTTGTATTTCTTCGAAATATAATTTTTATAATAGTAAGGAACGCTTAAGAATTGTATCAAATAAAACAGCGTTGTAACTCGAAATACAAGTGGAATCACTCCCATTAGACATGTTGCTAATAGCCCTATATAATGAATATTCATATAGGTTGTAAAAAGTGGATCTTCTTTTTTGGAGGGTGTAAACAAATAGATAAAGAAAATAATAGCATTTAAAATTTGTGAGACATTAATACGCTTTGAAGTATCCGCCCAATATCCTGATATATAATTCCCATATTTTGTACCAGATAAAATACTCCCAATAATAACAAAAATATATGGAATCAGAAGTAAAAATACAAACAAAAATCCAAAATATGTCCTTCTTCGAAATTTTCTACTTGAAAAGAACCACAACGGAAAGTACAACAACGACGAAATATGGATGCTAGCCGCAACACACATCAGCAGAAAGTATTTCACCATATTTTCATCGATTTTCATTCGTGCTATTTTGAGATTTCCCAAAACCAGTTGTTTCTCAATGAGGGGATTTCCCTGACTTGAGATGTAAAAAAGGCCAACACTAAAAAAAGCTGTAGCAAGGCATTGCCGCACAACATTGAATGCATAAAAATAAAAGCCGCCACACAAAAAAATATACATCATTAAAAACAAATTCGCGTCATTTTTTTTGCACGCTATAAAAACGCATCCTAAAAAAAGAGCGCTTGTAATAATGAATATAGATTGATAATCTGCTCCCATGAGGAAAGAGCCAATTCGATTGAGGATTTCAAATCCTATTTCTATCCCAGTATCAACACCATTGTAAATATTCATGTACAATGGAACATATGTGAAAAAGTAGTCTTGCCCGACACCATATCGGAATCCCATTACTACAAAAAGGATCAAAAACATCACCATATACAATAATGTTTTATCTCGATTTATTTTTACCTTGTCATATATATAAGCGAGCAACACAACCAGCCCGATACTGCATATATAGATTTCCATTCAGCTCTCTCCCTAACGGATTACTCTTCAATAATGTCGCAGAAGTCGTTATAGTATGTCCTTAAATTCCAGTTTTTTGTTTTCTCATGTACCTTGTCTTCCATTTCTCTTCTCAGTGAAGGATTTTCAATCAATATTTTCATTGAGTTTTTTAACTCTTTAATCAGGTTTTCATTTTTATCCAGTATTATCGATGAACTGGTGTCAGCATATTCTGGAATTCCACCAGAGTTAGTTGTAATAAGTGCTTTTCCTGCTGTCAAAGATTCAATCACTGTTAGTGGTGCAGGATCATCCCACACAGACGGTACAACTGCGATATCTGCAATTGCATAGAGATCTGGCATTTTGGAATACTGAACGAATCCTGTGAACTGTACTTTGTCTTTTAGCTCATCCACAAGTACATGCAGTTCTTTTTCAAAAGAACTTACCATACCGCTTCCAAAATAGTACCCGCCAACTATTAACAATTTGGCTTGACTGCTATCTAGCATTTTGAATGCTTCTAACAGTTCTTTTATTCCCTTCTCCGGATTAAGGCGACCAGAGAATAGGATGACGATGTCATCATCTGATAGATTGAATTCTTCTCGAATTTCATGCTTTCTCTGAACCGAATATTTAGTGCAGAATTTTTCTTGATTGATTTTATTTCTCAAAACCACATATGTGTTTTGGTCTTTTTCTCCAAGGAAATCCTTGACGGTTTTATTGATATAATCACTTACGCCTATGATTTTTTTACAATTGGAGATAATGTCATCACAGCCATATCCATTTGTCACAATATTATGCACATGGTAATAATATTTGCCTGCATATTTTTTATAATTTTTGTGTTTCTTAAGAGCCATAAAAAGCGTTGCATGATTTTCTAAAACAATCTTATCAAACTCATTGTTTTGTAATTCTTTTGCGACCTTTTGAATATAAAACAATCTCTGCAAAATGTATCTGTACGACATGTTTTTCTTTTTTCGAAGAACATCTTTTGCAATGAAATAAATAGCTTTATCCATTCTCTGAATGATTTGAGGAATTCTTATAAATTTAAATGCTGTGTTTTTATAGCTTTTTGACTGTTGGAAAGCTGATTCATTATAGCAGCTAAAAACGACAAGTTTTATTCTATTATCGACTTCATTTTGCACAATCAGGTTTTCATCAAGAGCTTCAACGGCACCGCCAAGAGCAGCTGGAACAGGAAAATAGCCATTTGTGATAATTGCGACTTTTTTCTGCATTGTAAAGTCTCCTTTATTGTATTACAATTTCATTATCTGCTAGTTTTTCATAGAATTTCAGAAGCTTTTTCGCTTCAACTTCAATGTCGTAACCAGCTTTCCGGACTTCTTCTCGTTCATTTCTTTTCACTTGCGTCTTTATAACATCCAAAACACTGTCAGCCCAATTCGAAGAAGATTCATCTAATCCAATAAATTTTACAGAAGAAGTGATTTTTGCATCTTTAGGAACCGCCGTTGAGCAAATTACTGGTACAGAACAAGCTTGTGCTTCAATTGCCACTACACCCAATCCTTCATATCGGGAAGGCAGAACAAAGCAATCCATCGCTTGATAAAATTTACTTGTGTCCTTTTGCTTGCCCATGAAACGGACGCTATCCGTTAAACCTAGTTTCTTGACTTTGTTACGGATGTCCTGTTCCAGTTCACCTTCTCCAATCAGAAGTAGAACGGCCTCTTGCCGTTGCTTGTGGATTTCGTTGAAAATGTCGATTAGGAAGTCATGATTTTTCTGGTAACAAAATCTACCAATATGACCAACAACGAGCTTATCTTCCAACCCTAATTCTTTTCGCGCGGCTGCAGCTTTCTGCGGGTCGTAGGAATAACGGCTCAAATCGATTGCGTTGTTGAACACCTGAAACTCTGCGTTTTTTCCATAAAGCCATTCACCTGCATATTGTGAGCAAGCGCACAACTTTGTTGGATAGATTTTAGCAAACGGTCGGAGTGCATATTTAATAATGTTCTTCTTCGTCTCTCCTTTACCGGCTGTCGAGTGGTTGTGCGCAATCCTGTTCGGAATGCCTGCTTTTTTGGCCCCCCACAATGAAAAAACACTAAGTGTATTCATATGGGAGTGAACTATTTTATATTGGTTTTGCCTAAAAAGTCGAATGATTTCTTTCTCATATGCCGAAAGATGCGTGTACTTCGGCACAATATAAACCCGTCCACCGAGTCGCTCGATTTCTTCTCTCTGAGGTACTGCCGAGCCTTCCAGTGCAAAGAAATCAAACTGAACCTTTGTCCGATCAATGTGTCGGTAGTAGTTCATAACTACCATTTCCACACCGCCGTAGTTCATATCGGTCATCATCTGCGCAACTCTTATAGGTTCTGTCATGCTATCCCCTTTGATCTTGATGCTTTTATTACTGTGCTCCACTTTTCTTCAGGACGCTCTCTACGGTTTTAAACAGGATTTTGATATCCAGCCACAGCGAAGCGTTTCGAACGTAATACATTTCCATTTTCTGCCGTTCGCCACTTTGATAGGTCGCATTATTTCGCGCATAGGCTTGCCAATACCCGGTAACACCCGGCTTTACAGCCAGCAGTACATCGTGGGTATCGTCATAATAGGTCTGAATTTCCGACTCGATCAGTGGACGAGGGCCTACCAGACTCATATCATTGCAAAGTACATTGAAAAGCTGCGGCAATTCGTCCAGACTGGTTTTCCGTAAAAAGTTTCCAATCTTAGTTATGCGTGGATCATTGTCGATTTTGAATTCCGTGTAGTACTGCTTTGCCTGCTCCGGCGTAAGCAGATCGATCATTTTATCGGCGTTCATGTACATACTACGGAATTTCCACATCTTAAACGGCTTTCCGTTTTTGCCGATTCGGACATGACCGTAGAACACCTTTCCCGGATCATCCACATAAACCAAAATTGCTGCGATCAACATGATGGGTGACAAAATGATTAAAGCGGCAGCAGAGGCCACAATATCAAACGCTCTTTTCACAAACGCATAGCATCGCCGTTTTACACTTGGTGATTCTTGCACATAATAGTTCATAGAACCGTTTACAGTTGTTTTATTTCCAGCAATCATTCAATATCTCCTCACTCGATCATCCCGCCTGAGCGGTTTCCTTTTCGCAATTCGCCACAAGCCGAATCGCCCCCAATAACGCATAAAGCCGTTGCTTCTCTTTTTCGTTCGTTTTTTCAACCCGCTTTTGCCGTAACTCTTTCGGCTTGTACTGCCTGCTTAGATGGGGGCTTCAGATTGTTTTTCTCCCACCGCATCCCAATCTCATCCAGCTTTGCAATACGCTCCTCTGTCAGGACAGCGCAGCTTTTTTCAGGATTATGGCGGGTGTACCGCTGCCGCTTGACCCAATTTCCGAGGTTGTAACCGCCCGGCGACACATATTCTGCCGGGACGTTCAGGTCGCCGTGGGCATCAAAGTAGCGTTTAGCTTCCTGATATCCTTCGTTCCACTGGCGGTCATTGCGGTTGCCCCAGTACATCCCGATTCGGTTGAGCCGTTCAACCTGCTCGTCTGTCAGCTTTCCTTTTGGGTACACCCATTGCTGGCTTGCAACCCATTGTCCCAGCCGTTCACCAGTCGCTGTCACATAGGAACGCGGGATATTCAGGTTGCCGTTTTCCTCATAGTAGGCTGCAGCCAATGCATAAGCCTTTTCCCACTTGGCATCAAAAACACTCCACACCGCCCGATGTCAAGTCTTGGACAACTTTTTTCACAAATAA
>ULUC01036194.1_pt1 | contig 17302 bp, 19 predicted proteins | sample 1958151 | NCBI WGS metagenome assembly ULUC01 (sample SAMEA4835750, study PRJEB28245) | human gut metagenome | biome: gut microbiome; material: fecal sample | place: Denmark | collected 2008
CCTGTTGCTGACGCTCGGCGCTGACCTCTACACGGTGAGCAAGATACTCGGCCACCAGAGTATCAAGATGACGGAAGTCTATGCCAAGATAGTGGATAAAAAGAAAATCGAGACGATGAACCTCGTGAATAACCTGTTTGCATAACCATCAAAAGAATATATCTATGAAAGTGGAAATCAAAGAAAGAAAACTGACAGCCGGAAACCGCAGCCTGTATCTGGAATATTACGAGACGGGCTTCCGCAAAAAAGAGAACCTGCACCTGTATCTCGTGCCCGACAATGCGCCGAATGCAAAGAAACTGAACGAACAAACCTATGGGAAGGCACGGGAAATACAGGCACGGCGTATCTTGAACCCGCCTTCTTTTGAAAGGAAAGAAAGGAGGGAAGAAAATAAAATATCCCAAACGATGACTTGGCTTCAGTGGTGTGACGAATACATACAATGCGCTATCGACCACGAGAACTGCAAAAAGATGATACAGCACAAGAAAGTTGTACGCAAACGGATTGCCGCTTATCTGGAACGGGTAAAGAAAACGAAAGTCCTGTTGAAAAACGTGGACAAAGATTTGGTAAGCGGATTGTTCGCCTATATGCGTGAATACCGCAATCCCGGACAGATCAAGACCGACGGCGGCAAGCTGGCAGACTTTACACTTGTCCTGTTCGAGGAAACTGTCAAAGCTATATTCAACAAGGCGGTGCGTGACGGGTTTATGGCGTTCAATCCCGTTCAAGAACTGGCTAAGGAAGAGCGTTTCCACGCCCCGGACAAACACCGTGAATACCTGACAACGGACGAACTGAAACGGTTTCTTGCCGTGAAGCCGCAAACACCTATGGAAGAGACCGTGCAAAAGGCTTTCGGCTTCTCCTGCATGACGGGGCTGCGGCTCGGCGACATGCAGCGGCTACGGTGGAGCGACATCAAAGACGTAGGCGGCGTGCAAGTGGTCTCCATCGTCCAGCACAAGACCGGGCAACCCGTGAGTGTGCCTCTCAACGACTTGGCTCTCACCATGCTGCCCGCACGTTCCGACAATGATATGGACGGTATCGTTTTCCCGTTGGTTAAGAAGCCGGACAACGTGGCGAAGTATATACGCCGTATCAAAGAAAAGGCCGGTATAGAAAAGGACTTCACCTACCACAGCAGCCGACATTCGGCAGCAACGCTGGCGATTACGGCGGGGGCTGAACTCTATTCGGTCAGCAAGATTTTAGGGCATGGCAGTATAACGTCTACGCAGGTTTATGCCAAAGTGAACATGGATAAGAAAGTAGCGGCTATAAGCCTGACTGACGGGGTATTTGATTGAAAGCAAGCAAGAACCGGGCAGGGAGAAAGTGTTTTTTTCCTCTGTCCGGCCATTTCATTTTACTGTTATTTAAGCAAAAAAAGAACCCGTATTTTATTTATAAGTGAAATATTAATAGTATCTTTGTACTGGAAAAGAAAAAGAATATGAGTGAAGCTGAATTAAGACTGGTAAAGGCTACCGGGAACTGTACGATGTATTCCATACAATTCCTGTCGGAAGATGAAAGCGAGTTTGAGCGTTTTTATGCCAAATTCAGGGACGAATCGACCTATAACGAGGATTTTGAACGTCTTTTGAATATACTTGGGCGTATAGCCGACTTCGGAGCGTTTGAACGTTTTTTCCGTCCGGAAGGGAAAATGAGCGACAGGGTATGCGCTTTGCCCGTTGTGAAATCACGTCTGCGCCTCTACTGCGTGAGGCTGTCGGACAAAATACTCGTACTCGGCAACGGGGGTGTGAAAACCACCCGGACATATAACGAGGACGATACGCTGAAAGGTTACGTTATTACGCTCCAGAACTTTGACAGGCTCATGGCGGAAGGCGTAAGGAACGGGACAATATCAGTGACGGAAAACACCATAGAAACTGAAAACACCTTTGATATATGAAAACGATAAAGACTTCTTTCGATGAAATGCTGGCAAGCACCTCTCCGGCTGTCAGGCAAGAGGTGTCCTTGGAATTTGCCATTTCCAACCGCATTTACGAGTTGATGACGGAACGGGGCTTGTCCAAGTTACAGTTTGCACAGGCCTTGGGTAAGCGTCCGAGTGAAATTACAAAATGGTTGAGCGGACAGCACAATTTCACTATCAGGACTATTTCGCAGTTGTCCTCGTTTTTTGGCGAAGCACTGGTAAGCATTGGAAAATGACAGGCTTATTTCCCGATAGGGGAAACAGAACCGAACGGAGGGAGAGGATTTTTTCTTTCCCTCTTTTAGTTTATAAATAATATTCATGGGAGCCGCACAAGTTGTCTGCTACCTCGTTGTTGTCCTGTGGGCTTGGCTGAAAGGATGAAGCGCATGATTCTCTCCCTTTATAATGAGTATGCAGGTATTATTCGGCAGACTGCATAAAAACTGGAACGGGATATGAAAAAAGTAACAGGTATATGCCATCTTTAAAAAGATCTTCAAAGAGCTTTGGAAAAATATATCCTCTGTAGGCAAAGAGTCTGCCATGCAGTTCTTTGGAAAGTGCTGAACCACGAATCTATGAATTAATGTATCTGAAGTTTTATATATTTTAAAATCACTGTAAATAAGAAATTTAAACCACTATTTTGAAAATATAGACAATTTGATTTCCGAAAAAAACCTCTTTTTTTGCAGCCAAAAATAACATAAGGTTAATTGGTAATGGAACGTATTGAGAAGATATGTTTGGATAAAAGCGAAGTGCAAAGTCCGGCAATACACAATAATGGAGAGATTGCATTTTTTGACGACCTTATAAAAATAGAAAGGTTGAAAGCCGCTCGGACAGAAATTTATGCCATCGTACTAGTATTGGAGGGAAAAGCCTCATTGAATCTTAACGGAGTACTTTATACGGCAAATAAAAACGATATTTTTATCTGTACCCCCAATAACATAATAGAACCTATCATGCGAAGCGTGAATTTCAAATGTCATTGTATAGGGATGTCTCCCGAATATGTTAAAAAGATATTGCCGATGGCGGAAAGCAAATGGGATATAAAGATTCTGTTTGAGAAGAAGCCTATATGTACCTTATATCCTAACGAAGCTACAATATTTTGTCAGTACTACGATTTGCTTTGTTCTAAAATACATCTTTCATCGCCCGTTCAGGAAAAAGTAATTGATACATTAATGCGTGCTCTTATCTATGATATGCAATACATTTTAAGTCGGATAGTACGGACGACTTCTAAACCATTTACGACGGGAGAATACTTGTTTAAAAAATTCATTGATTTATTAGAATCGTCTTATCCGAAAAATAGGAATGTGTCTTATTATGCGGAACAATTGCATATCACTCCTAAATACCTCACATTCATTTGCAAGGAGGTCTGCAAGCAGAATGCATCGTATGTTATAAACCAATATGTTCTAAAAGACATAGAGTATCTTTTAAAATATTCTCAATACACGATTAAGGAAATCGCCATGAAACTGGATTTTCCGGATCTTTCTTTTTTTGGAAAATATGTGAAACAACATTTCAAAATGCCCCCAAAATCATTAAGGGATAGGTTTAGGCAAGAAAATACAATCTAATATTAATAACTTTCTTAGTTTAACGCATAGTTTTTTTCTAAAAAGACTTTATAGAACTGCTCATCCATTCAATGAATATGGATGGAGCATGTGATGATTATGCATAAAGAATAACTCATTATATATGTAATTCATGTAAATATGAAAAAAAAATTATTATTGCTGATTATGTTGATAATCGCCTCCCATACGATCTATGCACAAAAATGGAGGCTGAATATTGACAGCTGCAGGGTTCTGGCTATGCAGAATAACAAGGAACTGAAAATAGCCAACGAACGAAAAAAATCCTCTCACTATCAGGCAAAGGCTGCTTTCACTAATTTCCTTCCCAAAATATCGCTATTGGGAGTCTATCAACGAAGTCAGAAGGAAATGTCACTGTTAAATGACAAACAAAAAGCAGAATTGACTCAAATCGGGACATCTGGTAAAGAACTGTTATCTCAAATTCTGGCAGACAATCCATCTTTGGCAGAAAGTTTATCTTCTTTCACCCCTTTGTTTCTAAATGCAGAAAATGGACTCAATGGTTTAGGAAGCGGGTTGGTGGATGCCTTGAGGACGGATACCCGAAACATGACAGCCGGATGTATTATACTTACACAACCTCTCTATACAGGAGGGAAAGTAACAGCTTACAATAAAATCACGCATTATGCAGAAAAAATTGCCACTTCCCAACACAAACTGTGTGAAGAAAATATCATTGTGAATACAGATAAAGCATACTGGACTGTGGTTTCACTTGTCAACAAGAAAACTTTAGCGGAAAGCTATCTCAAGTTGGTGAGGAAACTGGATGATGATGTCAACAAAATGGTAGAAAACGGTATCTCTACACAAGCTGACCTGCTTAGTGTAGATGTCAAGTTAAACGAAGCAGAAATGGCAATGCTGCAAGTGGAAAATGCTCTCTCGCTTTCAAGAATGGCTCTATGCCAAATTTGTGGCATACCACTGGATGCCGACATTGAATTGGAAGACGAGTCCATGGACAGCCTAGTTACAAACAATGGAAACTTCGAAAATAATGTATCCATAGCATGGTCGCAACGGGAAGAACTGAAAAGTTTGGATCTTACAAATGAAATCTATCGACAGAAAATCAAGATTGCTCGTTCGGAATTCCTGCCTACTGTTGCACTGACTGGTAATTATCATGTAATGAATCCTTCCGTTTACAATGGATTTGAAACAAAATTTCGAGGGAACTGGGCAATTGGAGTTACAGTCAATATCCCGGTATTCCATTGGGGAGAAGGAATTTACAAGGTCAGAGTAGCCAAATCAGAAGCTAATATCAAACGTTATGAATGGGCAGACGCAAAAGAGCAAATTGAACTGGAAGTAAATCAAAATTCCTATAAATTGACAGAAGCCGACAAGAAGCTTTGCACAGCGAAAAGAAATATGGAAAAAGCTCAAGAAAATCTCAAGTGTGCTGATAAAGGTATGAAAGAAGGTGTCATACCGGTTAGTAACTTGTTAGAAGCACAAACAGCTTGGTTGAAAGCTCATTCTGACCATATATCTGCCCAAATTGATGTCAAACTGGCACAACTTTATTTACAAAAATCATTAGGAAACTTAAAATATTGAATAGAAAATGAAACAAAATGAGAAAAAACATAAAGACATTAACAAAATATTGTTGATAGCTTTCGTATTGTTAATTGCAATAATAGTCTTCATACTTATTGGAATATTCATCCCAGACAAGGAAGAAGTGATACAAGGAGAAGTGGAAACAACCGATTATCGGGTGTCTAGTAAAGTACCAGCAAGAGTATTGGAATTACGAGTAAAAGAAGGAGAGTATGTCAAACAAGGAGATACGCTCGCCCTATTGGAAGCGCCTGATCTAAAGGCCAAACTTATGCAAGCCCGGGCTGCAGAACGAGTGGCAGCCGCCATGAATCAGAAAACAGAAAGAGGAACCCGTAGTGAACAGTTACAGGAAGCCTACGGAATGTGGCAGAAGGCAAAAGCAGGACTTTCTATTGCAGAGAAATCCTATGTCCGTTTAGAAAGACTTTTTTCAGAAGGTGTCGTATCCGAACAAAAACGTGATGAAGCCAAAGCCAATTATGAAGCTATGGCAGCCACTGAAAAAGCTGTAAGGGCACAATACGAAATGGCTGTCAATGGCGCACAAGTTGAAGATAGGGAAGCAGCACAAGCACAAACTTTGCGGGCACAAGGGGCAGTAGAGGAAGTTAACTCTTATATGAAAGAAACCATTCTATTGGCTCCATGCGACGGAGAAGTGACCGAGATTTATCCTGAAATCGGTGAACTGGTCGGAACAGGAGCACCCATTATGAATATAGCCGCAAAAGACGACTTGTGGTTCACCTTTAATATACGTGAAGACCTGTTGCCGGGAATACAAGTTGGCAAAAAATTTTCCGCCTATCTACCTGCTTTAGGACAAACTATACAGGTACAAATCAGCTTGATGAAGGATGAAGGAAGTTTTGCCGTATGGAAAGCTACCAAGGCGCTGGACAGCTTCGACCTGAAGACTTTTGAAGTGCAGGCAAGACCGCTCGAACAGGTTCAAGGGCTTCATGCCGGCATGTCCGTCATTTTAAGCAAGGGGACTGCATATGAAAATTAAAATACCTACTAACCGGTTACTACTTCTCTTTAAAAGGGAAATAGGAATATTCATGCACCGTCCACTGATGCTTTTTTGCATTCTCATTGCTCCTGTGCTTTGTACGATATTCTTTACCTCCCTGATGGGGAAAGGTTTGCCTACTGACCTCCCTGCAGGACTGGTAGATGCGGATGATACACAAATCACGCGGACGCTGGTACGTACTATCGACGCCTTTCAGGAGACCCGACTCACTCATAGGTATGCCAGTTTTACAGAAGCTCGCAAAGCCATGCAGCGAGGAGAGATTTATGCATTCTTCTATTTACCGAAAGGAACTACTGAAAAGGCTTTAGCGAACAAACAACCTAGGATTTCTTTCTACACCAACGAATCTTATTTAGTTGCAGGCTCCCTGCTGATGAAAGATCTACGCACCATATCGGAAATGGCAGGACTGTCTATCACACAGGAGACGCTCTATGCGAAAGGGTTTACAGAAGAACAGGCGAAGGGAATCTTGCAGCCGATTACTATCGAAAGTCATCCGCTGAAAAATTCCTGTCTGGACTATTCGGTTTATCTTAGCAACGTCCTCACGCCCGGTATCTTCATCCTGCTCATCATGCTTGCCACCACATATACGATAGGGTTGGAATGGAAGTCGGGAACACAAAAAGAATGGTATAAACTGGCGGACACTTCTATACCTGTAGCCCTCGGAGGAAAATTACTGCCACAAACCATTGTTTTTTCCATCCTGTTTGTATTTTTCGACGTCTATCTATACAAGTACCTGCATTTCCCTTGCAACAGCGGCTTGCTCCCCATGATAGTATTAGGAATACTCACGGTACTGGCCGCCCAAGCATTCGGCATCTTCCTGTTCGGATTGTTCATCGGACAGATGCGTCAATCCATGAGTCTTTGTTCGCTTTGGGGCATCCTTTCCTTTTCATTGGCGGGACTTACTTATCCCGTTACGGCTATGGATTCGATACTGGAAACCCTGTCTTCGCTTTTCCCCTTGCGACACTATTATCTGATATATGTTAATCAGGCACTTAACGGATTTCCTATCGCATATGCGTGGAAGCCGATAGTATCCCTGCTGCTGTTCCTGCTGCTTCCGTTTACGGTGCTATACAGATACAGGATGGCATTTCTGAAATACAAGTATAAACCATAAAAGCATGAAAACAATCAACAATATCTTGAAAATCTGGTATGACGAACTGACCAGTGTCATGAAAGACAAGGGAATACTTGCTTTCATCTTGTTTGTTCCCCTGTTCTATCCGTTGCTGTATGCCTACATCTATACGAACGAAGTGGTACGCGACGTTCCGATAGCCGTAGTCAACGACAGTCGATCTGAACTGTCCCGCGAGTTTGTCCGTAACATGGATGCAGCTCCGGATGTAACGGTATACAAACATTGCGCAGACATGAAAGAGGCATACCGGGCACTGGAAAAACGTGAAGTGTTCGGCATCGTGCGCATCCCACGTTCTTTTGCCCAAGATATCAGTAACGGAATTCAGACCCATATCGGCGTGTACTGCGAAATGAGCAGTATGCTTTACTATAAAGCCATCCTGCTTACCGCCACCAATGTGTCCATGGAAATGAACAAGAATATCAAAGTGAAGAAATACTTGCCCGGAGGTACTGACCGTCAAGATGAAATCAACGCCGCCCCCATAGCATACGACTACATCCCTTATTATAATCCTCAAAGTGGTTTTGCCTGTTTTCTCATTCCTCCTGTCCTGATGCTGATTATCCAGCAAACCCTCTTGTTAGGCATCGGCATGTCCATGGGAAGATTGAGGGAGAATTATATGGGATGTGTCATTCCTTTCCGTAAATACTATAAAAATCCCTTCCACATCGTCTGCGGAAGAGGACTGGTCTATTTCATGATATATATGGTCATGGCTATATATATGTTTACGTTTATCAACCGCTGGTTTACCCTTCCGCACATCGGTAGCTACACGGATTTCTTTGCCCTGATCGTTCCCTATCTGTTTGCCTGTATATTTTTTGCCATGGTGCTTTCATCATTAATCTATAGAAGGGAAGATTGTATAATGGTTTTTGTATTTTTGTCAGTTCCTCTATTATTCCTTTCAGGAGTTTCATGGCCTTCTTCTTCTATGCCAGTCTTCTGGAAATATATATCGTGGATTTTTCCATCCACATTCGGTATGAACGGATATATCCATGTCAGTAGTATGGGAGCCACTTTGCAGGATATAGGGTTTGAGTGTCAGGCTTTATGGATTCAAGCCGCTACCTATTTTATACTTGCGTGCTTTATGTACCGAAAACATATAAAACAGATGCTTAAAAAAATGGGAGTATAATGACTTCGGATTACAATATTTTGGTTCTTATATGATTTGTTGCGATTTTGTTGCGTAGCAACGGCACAGTCCGTCTGTTGTTCCCGGCCAGCCGTTTTTCCTTTCCTCCGTATCGCGCATGTTTTGTATAAAATGTATAAATCCGCCATAGAATTAACGTTTTTATTCCGAATTTCGGGTATAAATAACTGAAAAAATGACGCTTGGAGTACGGAAAACGGCTTTTGTCAGCTTTTGAGATACCAGATGTAAAGGGCAATTATCACGTTGTACAGGAAGCCGGACACGATCAGGAACTTCAGCCATTTGTCGGCCAGCCAGATTCCCTTGTTCCTGCGGAGCATATCGGCCAGCCGTCTTTCGTGTTCTTTCAGGCTTTCGTCCTGCTTCTCCCTGTGGGCTTGGAACGTATCGCATTCCTCCGCCACCATCTGCTTGTAGAGTTCCCGGAAGATTTCCAAATCCTCCGTCCCCAGCCGTGCCGTGAAGACGGTCTTCCGGCGTGCGTCGGCAATGGCCTGACCGATGCCGGTTACGATGTTGTCCGCGCTCTCGTTGGCGGCACGGAGTGCGCGGGCGGCCTCGTCCATCTTGCGGGTCGCCCCCTCCAGCCTGCCGGTGGCCGCTTCCAATGCCTGCCGTGCGCGTTTCAGTTCCTCTATCTTGTTTGCAAGGGCGTTTTCTTCCCGCCCCGCTTTGCTTTCGTCGTCCATGTTCTCCATGAGACCGTCGATGTCTATGTTGTCGGATTTTCCTTTTCCTATTCCCATTGTCCGTTGAATTTTATTGAGCCGTTATCTGTGTAAACCTTTCCTGCGTTTGCAGAGGCGTGAGGCCATCCGGGCGCAGCGGCGTGCCCATTCGAGCTCGTCCTCGTCCTTGTCCTTTCCCCAGCCCTGCGTGTCGCCGCCTCCACCGCCGCCGCAGGAGACCGCCATGTCCGTTGCCCCGTCAATGTACCCGGCAAAGAGCAAAACGGCGGTTTTCAGCACGTCCCCGGTGGTGGCGAAGGGGTTGTCTTCCGGCACGCTGCATTCCTGACGGAGAACGTGGTCGGCTTCTTCCGGTATGTCCACGTGATAGCTGTGATACTCGTCCGTATCTATGTCGTAGTGTACCATGACAGGGGGTGTATCGGGATTCGGTGCGTGCGGTTCAGCCGGTCTCTGTGGTTGTCCTCCGGCCAGTTCAGCCGTCTGTTTTTCGGAAACGGCTGCCGGACTTGCGGCGGGTTTCCTCTGCCCGGCGTGGAGTTTCGCCCATGTGTCCTCTATCTTCGAGGGCATGAGACGGCGACCTTTGCCGAGTATGGACGATTTGTAGGCGGAGTTGCCCGAAAGCACGGAGTAACCGCGCACCTTCCCGTTGTCGTCCTCCTGCAGGTGTATGCCATAGCCGTACCTTTCCAGCCCGGCCTCGTAGCCTTCCCAACTGAACTCCGGCAGGGAGCGGAGCACGTCCAGACACGCGGCGGTAATCTCCTGCTTGCGTCTCTGGAAGGTCTCTTCCGGCTGTCCCCATCCGCGCCGCTCGTTGATGATGTACGCTGCCGTCATCGCCCGTTCGGCTATCAGGTGGTCGTCGTTGATCCTGCCTTCCATGTCCACACGGTTCACGTCGATGTGCAGGTGGGGAATGCCGCTTTTCGCGTCGTGGTGGAGTGCCACTACGTATTGGCTGTTCTTTACACGGGTGGACTTCGCGCTGGCACGTTTCGTCTTTTTCGAGAGGTCGATAGAATCGAAGGTTTGGATATACTCGTTTGCCAACCTTGCCCAGTCATCCAGTGTCCACCCGGCGGATTCCTCTCTGGCGGGGGAAACTTCCATTCTTATCACGTTCCGTTTGAGGGGTCTGCCCCGGTTGATCTTATAGGCAAATTCCTTTTGCTTGAGTACCATGCGCTGGTACATGGCTTCTGCCGATATGTCATCGGGCAGGAAGTTCACTTTTACTATCTCGGCCTTGTCCTTGTTGACCGAATAGCGGACGGCGTTTCCGCCGTGGCTGATGGTGGCCGCTTTCGCTATCATGTGGCTGCGGATTTATTGGGTGATGTACTCTTGGATTTCGCCCCAGCGGGCTATCAGGGGAACGGCGGCACGCATCCACCGCTCCACGAAACGGGTGTCGGCGAAGTATTGCGCCCGTTTGCTGCCCTGCACGGACTTGACGGCTGCCGCTATGCGCATGAGGTCGCCCCGCGCGTCGGCGAGGCTGCAGAGGGCTTCCGCCTCCTTGTCGGTAAGACGCCGCCTCGGATGCCGTCCCAAGGCGCACTTGCGGATATAGTCGCTCAATGTCAGGCCGCACGCCTCGGCGAGTTCCACGGCTTTCGCGTATTCCTTTTCACTTACTCTGGCTTCCAGACGCAGGGTGCGTCTTACGGCCTTTTCTTTCTTCTGTTCTTCGTCTTTCTTGTCTTCTTCCGTTGTCATTGCCATATCTGATAATTTATATAAGGGGTGTATCTGAAATAAAAGCGGTCAGCCCGCTGCGAGCTTGCGAGCGGCGCAAGAATGCTGATGGGGCATGGAAACGCAGAGCGTTTTTGTGCGACATCGGCAATTCTTGTAATACTTCCAAAGACAGCTTCGGATATTACCGCTTTCCTGTATGGTTCGGGATGTCCAACATGTGGGGAAACACATGGGAAAATACTTGTCCTGCCACCGGTAGCCTTATGCTGGTTGTCCGTCAAGCGGGGAGTTGCCACCCTTGTCCGGGTTCTCCGGTTCATCACCCGAAAAGAGGGAAAAAGAAGCGGACGGGGTTTCGTTTCCTGTTCCGGGAGTGGATTCCGCCGGTTGCGGGTGGTCGGGGTGGCAGCGGAAATCTTCACTGCCGGGGCTGTCCGTCATCGCCGCGCCGTTCTCCGGCAAGGGGCGGTTTCCCGGCGTGAGGGTTTCGTCCGTCGTGGCGGTGGCCTTGTGCCGCTCCTTCATGTTCACGTAGTACGGGTTGAGTATCTTTTGATTGTCCACGTACCATGCCGATACGCAGCGTATCTCGTGAATGCTCGTCCGGTTGGTCTGCTTGGAGGCGACAATCCCCAGCCCGGCCATGCGGTCAAGCACCCTCGAAACGGTCTTTTTGTCGTAGCCGAGACCGCGTGCCAAATCCACTTCCGAAAAGGCGGCCTGACCGACATGGAGCGTGGCGGAAAATCCTTTTTTCTCGTACTTCGTCTCGCTGACGACGGCGGCCTCGATGAGACGGTGCAATACCTTCATGCGGTCTATGCCGTACTTGCTTCCCGACAGGTATGCGAGCTGCTCGCCGGAAAGCACTATGCAATAATAGATGTCTTTCTTCATGATGCCTTGCTTTTGCTGTTACTGAAAATTTCCCCAGCCCGGAATTTTACCTGCCCATGGCATAGGTGTTTTCGGGCATATAATATTCCTTGTCATAGGCTATGTGGTCGAGTACGTCTTGAAGCCTGTCTAACTGCCGGTGGTCGAGCACTCGGATAGCGTTGATGGTGATGTTCTGCGACGCGATTCTGCGGTGTTCGCAATTCTGTACCGACATTGTTCCGTCACCGTCCGCGCCTGCTGCATGGAGGTAGGCATTGACCGCCTCCGTCTGTTCCTTGCTTGGGTAAGCTGACGGGTAACGGTCTTGGATATAGCCTGCCATTTGGCAGACCGCATTTGCCAGAAGCGGATCATGCTGCCGGATAATCCCTGTAAGTTCTTCCAGTTCCATACTGCGCTCATCTTTGGTTCATTTCCCGGAGACGGCTTGCCGCTTCCTCTCTGATTTCTTCCTCTGACATGGACTTTGCCCCACGTACCCAGTCGAGCAAAGCCTTCTTCTCGAAAAAAATGAGCTTTCCGGCAGGCTTGAAATAGGGCAGTTGGTTCAAATGGGTCATCTTGTAGAGGGTGCTTTTGGCTATACCGAGAAAGTTGGAGGCTTCCTCCAAGTTCAATACTTCCTTAGTCGCATAGCAAAGGTTCTCCAGCCGGTTTACCCGTTCTTGGAGTTCCGCGATCCTGCGCTCTTGTTCGAGGTTTGTTTTTGAATTTTTGTTTTCAGTCATAATGTTGCATTTTATAAGTTTCTTTCTTGATTTTGGTCGCAAATATAAATGGTTTGATTTGTGATTTTATCAAAAATACAGTTTATAATTCACTGTATTACAAGTATTTAATAAATCACAAAACAGTAAGATTGTTTCTTTGTCCGAACACTCTGCCTGTCACTTCGGCTGTCGTTTTGCCGTGCCCGTTACCGTTTCAATTTGCTATGCGAACAGGCATTAGATACGGTACATAATGGTAAAAGGTATGTACAATGTTTCTGTACATCAGCGGTGTAAACCGTCCTCTGTCTTGTACAAAAGACGTAAAACGGATTTTAACAAGCATTTGCAGTAAGAAACACATACGGGAAAAAGGGATTTGAAGTATCTTTCCAAAAATGCCCAACATGGCAAATCGTCTGTGTAACAAACTTTTATAGGCAAATATTTGTTTTTCACGGGACAAAATTGTACCTTTGTACCCATGCAAGAGGTATTCGGAAGCGGATATTCGGAGCAAAGCGTTCTTGATTTTATTTTCCTGTGGTTCTGTCCCGTTTTTGTCCCTTTTGAGGTTTGTCTCACGGGACAAAATTTTGCAAGTTGTTGGTTTACAGAATGTTGATAACAAGAAAAAGGACAAAAATACACCAACCACCAATAAACACCAGTTACCGCAAATTACAAGAAATAAAAAATACTATCACCGCAAGCGAGGTAAAGAACGCATTTCAAGGCATCGCATCCGGGCAGGAAACACTAATCAGCTACTTTGCACGCCACAATAAAGATTTTAAGAAACGTGTAGGCGTGAACCGTGAGTTATCCACACAGGTACAGTATGAAAACTCCCTGAACCATCTTAAACGGTTTATGTCATTAAAATGCAAGTTATCGGATATTCCATTTACACAGCTTGATTTCTCTTTCATCGAGAAATACGATTTTTATCTGCGTGTGGAATTGAAATTAAAACCCAACACGATATTAGGCATCATGCGCCATTTGCGTAAAATGATTAAACTTGCCACTGGTGAGGGGATTATAACCCGTGACCCGTTTGACGGTTATTCACCTGAAAGACCCAAAGCCGAGCAGAAATATCTGACACGTGACGAATTACAGAAGATAATAACTACACCCTTAGACCATCCATGCAGGTACTTAACCCGTGATATGTTTCTATTCTCTGTTTTCACCGGATTGGCGTACAGGGATATTTGCAACCTTACAGAAAAGAATGTTGTCAGGGCTTCCGATGGCGTGCTATGGATAGAAACCACCCGGCAGAAAACCGGAACGCCTTGTGAAATTCCCCTGATGGAAATACCCATGCAAATTCTTGACAAATACAAAGGTTTAGCCCCTGACGGGAAACTGTTGCCAATACAGAGTTGCGGCAGGTTGAACAAAAACCTGAAAGTTATCGCCCAACTTTGCGGACTGAAAAGAAAGCTCATCTTTCATGCCGGAAGGCACACATACGCATCCGAAATTTGCTTATCTCAAGGCGTACCGATAGAAACAGTAAGCCGTATGTTAGGGCATAGGGATTTACGTTCCACGGAGATATACGCAAAAATCAGCAATAATAAAATATCGGAGGACACCGACAAACTGGAAGAACGGATAAAGGATAAATTCCGGTTGGTTGGCGTAGAGCAATAAATAAATAATTTTAAACAACTATCAATATGGAAAAGAATACGAAAGCCAAAAGAAGCACCTTTGCTGTCTTGTTTTATCTCAATACGTCCAAACGTAGAAAAGACGGTACTTGCCCGATAGTTGGGCGTATAACGGTAGATGCGAACTCCGTACAGTTCAGCACAAAAATAAATCTTTCTTCCCCTGATTGGGATGCAAAGAAAGGACGGGCGAAAAAAGAAAGAAAGGAACTTTCCGATATAAACCGGACGCTTGACCGTTTGGAAAAGCAAGTAAAAGCCCACTATTCCCGGATAGTGGAAACAGAGGGGTATGTAACAGCCGAAAGGATAAAGAACGCCCTGAACGGTATCGGTGAAAAAGCATCCCACCTTTTACAGCTATTTCAGGAACATAACACCGAATTTGAAAAACGTGTAGGCGTGAACCGTGTTTATGATACTTATTATTCTTATCTATTGACATACAAGCATCTTTCAAACTTTATCCGCGTGAAATACAATTCGGAAGATGTGCCGTTAGTCAGCCTTACGCATAAGTTTATAAATGATTTTGATTTCTATTTGAGGGTAGAAAAGCGGATGCAGGCAAGCACCGTTTTAAGCCGCATGATTGCATTGAAAAAGATAATCACACGTGCCATCAATCAGGGGACACTAAAACGTAACCCGTTTATAAACTATGTGGCGGAACAGCCTTTGAAAAAGTACAGGCATTTGACGGAAGAAGAATTTCAAAAGTTACTCACCACTCCGATAGCGACTAAAAGATATTACCGTACAAGGGACTGGTTTGTCTTTTCGTCTTTTACGGGGCTGTCTTATGCGGATATGTGCGCTTTCTCGGTTGATAACCTGATAACGGAACAGGACGGCAGCACATGGATAAAGATACCACGCCAAAAGACGGGGACGGTATGTAGCATCAAATTGTTAAGCATCCCCCTAATGATTATAGAGAAGTACAAGGATGAAAGAAAAACGGACAAAGTTTTCAATATGACAAACCTTGCAGGCATCGAAGCAAACCTGAAAGTAATCGCCCGATTATGCGGTATAGACCGGAATTTGACCTATCACAAACGACGTCATACTTATGCGACCCAAACGTGTATCTCTCAGGGAGTTCCGATAGAAACGCTAAGTAAACTCATGGGACACCGTTCTATCCAAACAACGCAGATATACGCCAAAATCACCAATCAGAAAGTAAACGAGGATATGAAGAAACTCTTTTTTCGAATTAAAGGAAGTTATCTATTACCTGATGATGAAATACCTAAATTTGCTCATAATCAATTTTATAAGTAAAAACAGATTTAATATCTGTTTTTTTTGTTATTTTTGCAAAATAGTTAAGATTAGACACTTAAACTCTGATATATGAATTTTTTATTTAGGCTGTTTTTAACATTTAATGCTACATCACTTATAATTGTAGTATATCTTGTAAAAGAACAAATAACTATAAATTCGCTTTATTGTTATCTTGAAAATATTCCTGACTATATTTCTTATATAGCGTATTTTCTTATTCCGGTTATATTTACTTATTTCAGTATTTATTTATCTTCCTTTTTAATAAGTGATAGTATAGAAAATGATGGGGAAACTTCTGCTATAAGGGAAATAGAACAAGCCAATAATGCTTATCTTCCAAGTTATTTAGGGTATTTCTTTGTAGCATTGAGCGTTCCTGAATGTAAAACTTTAGTCTTTGTATTTATTATCTTATTCTTGTTTACATTTTTATCTCAAACATTATATTTTAATCCTTTATTCCTTTTATTTGGATACCATTTTTATTATTTAACCACAGCTAACAATATAAAAATATTTATTATCACAAAGAAGGCAATTAAGGACCCCAAAAATGTAACATTTCCTATTTTAAAGAGAGTGAATAATTTTACATTTATAGACAAAAGAAATTAGAAAAAATTATGAATCATCTTTTAGCAAAAACAAAAGGTAGAAAAGGGAATTTCTACACAGTATTATCAGATAAAGTTTTTTTTAATTACCCTGATGACCTAATAAATAGTATTCAGTACAATGTTGATTACAAGTTGGAAGATGATGAATGGTTTTCCATTTCTGATTTTTCTGGTAAAGACTATTGTTTTAAATTTCTTACCATGCCTTTTATATCCACTGAATATGACCAAATTAACTTTAATAACTATTCAAAAATAGATTTTTTAGTAGCTCATCAATCTGGAGTATATTTCTTTCAAAAACTATCATCAAGTCAGGTAATTGAACGGAAATTTTTCACAATATCTCAAAATCCTGAATTTATAGATAATAAAAAAATCATTGTATTAGATTATTTTCCTGATGCTATATATGTGAAAGAAACAGATGTCTTATATTTTAAAAGACTAACTGCTATAACCACAATATTTAAAGGTATTGATGAATTATACAAAGAGGCAACTCAAGAAGAAACTAAAGATTTTCTAAATAATGATTTTATCCAATTAGAAAATGAATATTCTGCTGAAAAGGTAAAGAAAGCCAATAGAAAACGTATTGCTATGGCTATGGATACTTTGCAAACATTCACCTCTCGTCAAAAACAAACAATATTCAAATATATTAAAGAATATTGTGCAGACCTCGCATTTGATAAAGACAATCAGACATTTTCAATATCAAGTGAGGAAGATTTGAAAAAGCTGTTATATGGCATCGAACAAAGATACTATACTACAAAATTAGGAAATGAAAAAAGACTTGCTAATTCTGTAATAACTTTAGAATAGAAAACAAACTAAAACATTAACAAAGGTAAGCTCCGTATTCCGTCTGTTCAAGTCCAAGCCCTACGGGTTTAACTAAAAATCTCCACACCTGCGCTACGCTCCGGGTTGTATTTTTAGTTAAAGACTTGCACAGACGAAATACTACACTAATAAAGTTAATGTTCTTAGTCAGTTTCGGAAAAAAATGTGTTTTTTTTAAAGATGGTAGGCTATTCCTGCCGTTCTTTATTATAATAGGTCTGCAAAAGCCTTTCTATATCGCTTTGACGGTAGAT
>ULUC01039992.1_pt1 | contig 17213 bp, 22 predicted proteins | sample 1958151 | NCBI WGS metagenome assembly ULUC01 (sample SAMEA4835750, study PRJEB28245) | human gut metagenome | biome: gut microbiome; material: fecal sample | place: Denmark | collected 2008
AGTGCTTCTGTAACCGCAGCCTTAACACCTTCACGGATTCCGGCAACGATCTGTTCGTTGTTTGCTACGGCTGTTCTACCATTCGAGAACTGACCAACCATCTCATTGTGATTAGCAAAGAACAAGCCGTCCTCCGGGAAACCTCCGACTTCATACATAGGGATAGACGGCAATTGGATTGGCTTAATATTAAATCCCCAGCTAGTACCTCCAATTACAGGAACCCAATCCGGAACTTTCCATTTCAATGAATTTATCAAATCAATAATTTTGTTTACAGCCTTTTCTACCGTTGAAATAACACCGTTCATAGAACCAACAACACCATTTTTCACATTTTTCCACAAATTTTCAAAGTATGATGCAATATTTTTACATGCTTCTGAAAATGAATTTGATACCGGAGTGATAACATTATCGCTGAACCAGCCGGAAACAACTTTCCAGATTTTCTGCACATTTGACCACAAATCAGAGAACAATTTTTTCACTTTTTCGTAGAACTTTGTGAAAAATGTTACCGTCGGCACAATAACGTTGTTGTTAAACCATGATGATACAACAATCCAGATATTTTGGACGGCTGTCCACAGTAATCTGAATAAATTTGTCACATTATTTTTCATCGTCGTAAAATTATTTACAACAGGAATAACGACATTTTCATTAAACCAGTCAGGTAACCCGATTAAAATTTCTTGAGCTTTTGCCGATGTTTCAGAAACAAAAGTTTCAATATTTTCTTTTAATTCAGATACCTTACCCTTAATCTCCTCCGCCGCTTGAGTTGCTTTATCTAAAACTATCGGAACCAATTCGGAAAGCTGCTTCACAAACTCTACGACATTTTGAAGATTATTTACAACTTCAACAGGTGCAAAATTATTGAATGAGTTTTCCTGTAAAAATTTGAGTGGAGCAGGAATTTCAAAATCAATTTCTCCGTCACCGAAGATATGGTCAAAAATAGATTGACCTATTCCTTCTGCAAAATTGGCAGGAAACTCGATCAATTTATCTTTTAAAGTAAAAAAGAAATCATATAAATTCCATGATAAATCCGCCCATTTTATTCCGCATATAAAATCAACAATTTTTTGACCGATTGTAGCAAATGTTCCGTCCTCTGATAATTTATCAAGGGCACCTACCATTGCTTGGAGAACACCTATTGCAAAATTACTGAATGTTTCAGCCGTGAGTTCAGCATCCCAGTTTTCAAAAAATCCAGTAATGCCAGATGCCAGTGATCTTCCTAAATTTCTCCAATCAAATTCAATCGCAAAAGCATTTTCCGCATGAAATGCAGTGTTGATAGCACCAGCAATTGTTTTGCCAAGATTGTAAAATAATCTCGGACTGATAAGACCATTTAAAAATTGAGCAAGTCCGGTTCCGAAATTTTCTGCTTTTTTATACACACTATCCCAGTCAATGCTTTCCATGGCTTTTGACAGTGTATCTCCAATAACGGAACCCAACTGATACAGGCTCTTAATGTTACTTTCAAAATCTTTCCAGATAGTGTCTGTTTTAACCAGACCACCAGAGCCAGCACCGCCACCTGCGCCACCTGCACCGGAACCAGAACCGCCGGAACCGGAATCTGAATCATCCGGGTTAAGTACATTTAATTCGTCAATAGCCAGAAGATTGGTTTTCATCTTCTTTGTATTGTCAGCTGCTTTACCGGTGCTGTCTGCCAGATCATCAGCTGAGCTTGCCGCATCTGACCAGTCATCAGCTACACCACCGCCGGACACTTCAAATTTCCAGCCGAAGATTGCACCAAGGGCATTTGTTACCGTTGTTGCAAAGCTGATTACCTTCTGCATAACAAAATTCAGAGTCCGTAAAAACGGTTTGAATGCGTTAATCAGTGCCCCACCAATAATGCCGCCTAACTGCTGGAAGTTCTGTTTCAAAATTCGTACTTGGTTCGCCCATGTATCGGCTGTTCTGGCGAAATCCCCTTGTGCTGCCGTGGTATTTGCTAATACGTACTGATACCGCAGCATTGCCTTTTCTGCCTGCGTCATGGATTTAATATCAGCATCCATGCCGTTCTTCATTGCCCACTCTTTCAGAGTGGCCTGCGTCAGATCAAGTCCATATTTACGTAGTGGAACTACCATTCCGGTGAATACAGATTGCAGGTCTTTGGCAACATCTGCCTGATCTTTGTCGTAGAAAGATGCCATATCCGCAGTCAGTTTAGTAAGATTCAAAGACACATCGGACATAGAATCTGACAATCCAATATATCCTTCTGTGGCACCATTTAAGAACCTGTTTGCGTTCTCGATCTGTTTGCCGCCGACATCCATAGCAGTTCCCATAGCCTGGAATGTACTGGCATACTGCTTAACGGAAAGTTCGGACATACCGAACTGCTGAATGGAGTTTTGCACAAAGTCATTAACCTTGTACTCCATATTTCCGAACGTGGTACGGACAACGTTCTCAACCTCTGTTAAATCGGATGAGATGTCAATAGCATTCCGGAAAAGTCCAAGTCCTCTAATGACCATCCAGTAAGTTGCGTAAAACTTACCGATAGCACCTGCCAAAGAAAATGCACTATTCCTTGCGTTACCGGCAGATTTTGAGAAGGAGAAAAGACTTGTCCCAAGTGATCTTGCCGCAGTACCACTAGATGCTCCTGTACGTGCCAGATTAGCCAGTGCCGTAGTCATCTGGATAATGTTCTGGCTGATATATGGTGCTTTTGAAAGCGTCTCAAACAGGTATTTAAGGTTGTTTGCAAGCAAAGGTATATTATTTACCGCTCTCACACTTGCAACGCTTCCTAACCTGCCTATGGACGTTACAAGGTCGGTCAGATTCTTGTTGTCAAACGACATAGAGCCGATCTGGTTCATCTGCCGGACAAAATTCTGTAATTGAGCAGAAATGCTCGGAAGATTTGCCGTTGCCTGCGTTGCGGTCTTTCCGCCCAGCTTCGCAATAGCTTTAATTGTGTTGGTCAGACCGGTTGGGTCAAACGTAAATGTTCCTACGCTGTTCATTCCCTGCACAAATTGAGCAAGCTGGTCTTTTATGAGCACAAGGTTTTGCGCGCCCTGTGTAGCCTTTATACCGCCCAGTTTTGACAGTGAATTAGCTACATTCACTATTCCGGTCATATCGGTGTTAAAACCGCCAGAAACGCTGTTTTTGAGCTGTGTCATAGAACCAGCCACTCTGGAAATCTGAGCAGAATCCACACCCGCTACTTTCCCCATAGCAGTTGCCAGTGTTGTTATATTTCTGGAATTAAGATTCTGTGACGCTCTGGTAATACTATTAAGTCCAATAGCAACACCAGACATCTTGCCAACGTTGATGCTCAGGCTTGATGCCAGTTTCACCATGCTTTGAGCAAGTGCATCCAGCTTATCAGAAGCAGTTTTCGCATCCGCTTCAATCTTGATCTGAAGATCATCAATCGTGGTTGCTGCCATTTATTTCACCTCCACCATTAGTTTTTAGATGGTTAGCGAACACCTAAAACGGTGTCCGGTTGCTCGTTATAAGCAAAAAAGGGCAGTAAGCTTTGACACCTACTGCCCCATAAAATCAGACTAAAATTATGCCTGCACGATTGCCGCATCAAAACCGGCCTTTTTCAGTTTATCTGCCATCGCCTGCGCATTTTCCTTTACCCCGTATGCGCCCACCTGCACCCGATAAAGAGATTTCGGATTGCCAGTGTTAGTTTCTTCACCTGCATCTGCCTTTGCGGTTTCAGAGGTCGCAGAGACCTTCTCGCCGGTGATTCCGTAAACGATAGCTGATGCCATCTCATAGTAATTATAGAGTTTCACATCGTCCTTATCGTCCACGAAGCAGCACTCAACCAGCATTGCAGGTGCCTTGGTATTTTTCAGCACATACAGACTGGAATTTACCTTTACACCACGATTCCGGAAACCTAATCTTGCAATAGCAGCACAGACTTTCTCAGCATAGACTTTTGCTTTGCTGGACGCAGAGTAAACCAGTACCTCGACTCCGGTTGTCTTGGCGTTACCTGATTTATCATTCGCACCGGAGTTGAAGTGGATGGATACATCCAGATCAACTTCATGCAGTCTGCATTTCTGCACGATTTTCTGTAATACGTCTTTCTGTCCCGTGCCATTATCCACGGTACAGTCATAGACCGTATGTCCCAGCTGCCGGAGCTGACTGATAACCTCATCCTTTACTCTCCTGTCCTCTACAGACTCCTGAATAAGGCCTACTGCGCCACACGCAACTTTTCCCGCCGGGTTATGTCCGGCATGTACGTTAATTCTCATAATAATTTCCTCCTAATCAGGACTTTCTGGTAAACCTTGCTGCCGGAGAAGATTGATTCGCTGCTTCATTTCATAAACAGCACATTCCTCTCTCGACTCGGTGTTACCAGAAGTATTTTCTTTTTCGTCTTGAAGCATCGGTTTTTCAATGTATTTGGACTTCGGATGTTTTGCAAAATTATGTTCAATGGCTGTAGCCACGGCGGACAAGCCGTAATTTCCTAACCATGCCCACATCTGTGCATCCTTCCTACGTTCCTGGATTGCATAGCCTTTCAGACAATATCCAAGCTTCGTTGGATTAAGGTGCTTGAACTCCTCTATTGAAATTCCGATAGAAAAAGCCACTGGGAAGTATTCTTCCCAGATTATTTTGTGCCAGTTGATTTCTGCTTGTGATCCTGCGGCACTTTTCTCTGCTTCTGATTCTCTGCCAATTGATTCAGCATTTTGGTGATTCCGGACAGCTCGAAAAAACCGTCCTCCTCCATGCATTTACGCAGGTCTTCGTACAGGTCTGCATAGCCGATTTTATTCTCTTTCATATATGATTTCATCAGAGCTTTTGCTTCTGTCTCTGGTACCGGATTATTCTCAATCAGACCGACAAAAAATCCGGTACGGCAAATGTGCGGAATATCAGATACCATGTTGATTGTTCCGTTAATCATATCTTTAGGTGTCGGATTTTCCATATCAGCCGCATCTTCCAGAAGTGCTGCACCGGATACAATACGGAACATCATAGACACAAAGTCTTTTCTTTCTGCCGCTTCAAAGCTAAACTCTAATTTGTAGTCATTTCCATTAACTGTAATTTCTTTCATTTCTTTTCCCTTTCCATGAATCTGTTATAGGAAAGGGGGCAGTCCGTAGACCGCCCCACATTTCACCTTTACCACATATCAACTTCCGGCTCAGCCGTTTCGTCATCGTAGCCAGTCACCACGGCTTTTCTGCTTTTAGCAGACTGGCTTATGATTTTTTTGTCAGGGTAATAGCAGTCGGATAACCGTTCTCATCCTCTGTTACCACAACATCATAGTCATCCTCAATCCACTTCGGGACGGTCTGTACGGAAACCGTAGCAGTACCGGTCAGATGATCGTCAGATGCCTCACCGGGAGCAAAAGCCTCCTGCCCAATGAATCCGCAAATACCTTCAGAACCTTTTCCGTCCGTACCGTACAGGATGATGAAATCGAGCTTCTTGCCCTCGTTTTGCACCATCTCATCTTTGTACTTCTTTTCAAAAGCGCCTTCAACTTCCATGGAACCAGCAGAACGTCTTCCCATCTCCTGAGTCTCAACAAGGTCTTCAAGAGTGGAAGTATCTACCATGTTCTGGGAGCCGAACGGGGAAGGAATTGATTTTGCTCTGATAAGCAGTTTGTAAGTTCCTGCCCAGTAAGCACCTGCTACCGCGCTAGAACTCGGTTCCTTATAAGCAATTCTACTTTTTAAGCCTGTTGCCATAATTCTTACCTCCTAAAAATAAGTAAAAAAATAAGAGCATTGCTGCTCTTTATAATCTGTCGTTCCAATCGAATGTTCGTCTTGCCCGGAAGGTAGCTGCCCACAGCTTATCTTCTTTCCGGCAATAAGGCATTCCGATTAACTGAAACGATAAATCCTTATAACGCTTTGCCACTTCACTTGCTATGCTCATGGCTGTACTTCTATCTTTGTTTGTAGTTACCGTGATTTGCGTACTAAACAGCACGCTATTGATCTGCGTTTCCAGATCTGGATTCCGTTCTACCGGCTCTAATGCCTGTATAAGAATCGTTGGAAATGTAGGTGTGGTGCTCGACTGCTCATCACGGGTGATAAGTGCTTTTGGATACTTCTCATGAAGTTGAGAATAGATTTTTGAGAATACATTGGTCTCAATATTAAATGCCCATTGATTACCACTAGCCATTGTCGAACACATCCTTTGCAATCTTTGAAATTTCCAGTATCAATTTCAGATCGGTCTCATACATGAACGGTCTGGACGGCATACCTTTTGTCCAGTGCCACTCTCCGTCCCTGTAGTAAAACCAGCCGGATTCTCCATGCTCATTAACATCATATTTCCAACCGGATACTGATGCATTCTGGTGCGGATTCTGCGAACCGGTAATACCAGTACCAAACTCAACATATTTCGCCCACGGGCAATCCGTGTAAACGATATAGGTGCTGCCATACTGTAAGACCATTCCCGGAGTCTTCTGTATACTCGCCCAAAGCTCACCGGTATAAACAGCATTGTGACTTTGGATTTTCATTTGAGCAATTTCTACACCACGTTCTGCCAGACGCTCCGCAAACGTCCGGCACTTCGCAATGATTTCCTTTTTGTACTTCAAAATCTCTTTTGATGCATCCCGGAATGATTTTTCTGACAATGATACTGAAATGGGTTTTGACATATCATTTCACAACTTTCTGGAGCAAAAACAAATCAACGGTCAGACCCTCATCAGCAACTCCCTTAACCTCATAATCAGCTGTTGTGCTGTCAACGAGTCCATCTTCGCCGTAAACAATTTCTGACTTCTTCCAAACCACATCACCGGCTTTCAAAGGAAGGTATCCTTTATCGGTAACGATCTGTACATAAGTGCTGCTGTCGTCAACTCCAAACTCTTTTACCAGAACCTCGCTCAACTTATTGCTGATATTGGCATAGAACTCTTTTGGTTCTGAAAAACCAACTTTCTCATCTGCAATCAGAGGGATTTTGTTTCCGTCACCATCCACGTAGTATTTGATGTTTCCATCATCATCTTTTTCATAGATGGTGACTTTTTGACCGTGCTGCGAATACTTCATCAACTGCTTATTGATGTCAAGCATCTCACTTCACATCCTTGCCGAATCTCTTCCACAGATCTGTTAATTTTTCCCATCCATACATAGAAACAAATGCAACAATAAATCCTGCCATGATAGCTGCCAAAATCATATACCATAATATTTCCATTCGGACATACTGCATATAGGCCGCAAAAGCAGCTACAGTAATTCCGATAGACAGGAAAAACACCAATGCATCCGTAGGAATTTTTGACAGAAATCCCACTCCTTTGACCACCTGTGTAACCACAGATACCATAAACGCCAGGGCGCCGATAATTGCCAATATAATAGTCATGTTGGCAATCAATGTCTGCATAATATCCATAATCTATACCTCCTTGTGCTCGTTAAGACGCTCTTCCAAGCCGTCCAACCTGTGATGCGCCGACTTTACACTTTCCTCAACCTTAACGATTCTTCCATCATGGGAATTGATCTCTTTCCTCATTTCCGAAACCTCGTTTTTGATTTCAGTTGTGTTATTCGATATTGCATCCAGTTTCATGTTAATGCGTGTATTTTCTTTTACACGTTCCTCAATATCCTTTGTGTCTGTCCGCTTATCACTTTTCAGACCCATAAAGACGGAAAAACTCAGTGATAACACGCTTATAATGATTGCTGCCGATACCTGTATCGTCACATCATATACCGCCTTCCTACTATAATTTTGCGTGCTGCCCTCCACCACCTATAGCACGCCCCTGCTACCTTCCGGCAACGCTCAATCTGCTAAAGTGCTTTCACAAACGGATATACACCGACAAACAGATTTTCCCGGTCTTTCCATGCCCTGCTCACGCCATTTTCAGTGTAAGTAGCCATGTAAGCCTCGCCTGCTTGCGATTTGTCATACACAGCCAGATTAACTATGACTCCCTCGTAATTCTTCATATCACTGTTAATCTGTTCCTGCGTATAACTGCTCGGATACATCCGTCTGCTTATTACTTCCTGCTGTGCCTGCTCAACCAACTGCTCAATTAGAGGATTGTCTTCCTTATGGTCAAACACAACAGAATCGTCCGCATCAATATGAAATTGTTTTAACCGGATTTTCACCTGCTCAACCATCGTGTATGCCATAAGGATAACCTCCTACAAATTGAGCATATTGATAAAATACTCTTTCAGAGCCGTACCGGTCATATCCTCATATCCCGGAACGTCATTCTCTGCCGCCAGAGCTTTCAGATCATCAACGCTCATTCTGTTAATTTCTGTTTTGGTATGCGCTTTCTCAAAAGGCAAAGAAGAGGCAGATTCTTCTGCCTCTTCGATTTCTTCACCAGGAAGATACCATTTACCTTTGTATTTGACTTTATGATCGAAAACCATAAGTCCACCCCTTCCTAGTAACACTTGATAACGTAGGTGCTGTCCATTCTTTCATAAGACGGAAGAACGATCTCAGATGCAGTAGTCTTCGTATGTACCGGATCGTTTGTGGTGGTAACTGCCACAGCTACACCTGTATTAACAATGGATACATCTGCCTCTCCGCTTCCCATAAGGGTTCTCTCTTCCGGAGTGGTTCCGTACCAAGTATTTCCCAGTGCTCCGTCCGGGATCAATGTTGCAAATCCGTCCGGATAGAATTTAGCTGCTGTTCCGTCCTCTTTCTTGTACTGTTTGGAGTACACGATGATACTGATTCCAAGCTCGCTGGAAAAGATCTCTTTTACACGATTGTCTGTCATAAATACATTGGCAGTAACGTTCTGAGTCAGAATTGCAGATTTGATCTTTGCATTCTGTTTCAGATAGTCCATGGTCTTTCTGGAAACAATCATGATAGAAGGTCTCTCACCAGTTTCTGCTTCTACAGCATCCAGTGCAACAGACACATCGTCCATCGGGTCAGAATTTGTAGTATCAGACCACTTGTCAGTGTCCGTTGTCAGGCTTGCAAAGTTCTTTGTCTTGTATGTGCTATTCGGGTCATAGTTGTAAGCATATGTTACTCCGTTTGCCTGAATAGAAATTTTCGGTGAACCATCAGTTGGAGCAAGCAGCTGCATAATCATTCTTTCCGGCACAACATCCGCGCCGTCGATCAGGGTATTTGCATCATCGAAAATTCTGCTCAGAACATCTGCCGCATACGGGTCTGTACTGTCTTTAACACGCATGATTTCCTGTTCATCTGCTTCTTTAATAAGCATAGACTCACGGAAGAATGCCATTTCGGTTTCTGTCAGTTTGAATCCCTCACGGCTTCTCAGAGTGGATACCGCATCAAAATTGGACGGTGCTAAAGAAACCGGAAGTCCTTTGGATGTCTTAATCCATTTCAGATCAAGACCCATTTTCTTTTTAGCCGGAAAGAGTCCAGCTCCAAGGTAAGCAATTTTGTTACTTGCTACTTCTGTATGCACAAGTGCAATCGCTTTTGAATTATAAGCGTCTCTAATGTTCATTATTTCCTCACTTTCTACCGATAACTGTTTTCGGTCAGCGGCCGCAAATTTTTACGACCGGTTTTGCTTATTCAAATACAATCAGCGGTAATGCTGTTTTGACTCCTGATGCAATCGTAATTCCAGCATTTGCATTTGCATTTGCTTCGTTTACACACGCGAATGCTTTTACGATGGTTCCGTTAGGGTTAGAATCATACACATCATTAAGCAAAATACCTACGGCTGCCCCGTCAGAAGATGCTGAATTTACTTTTTTTCCAGTAGCGTCGATAGGGTTACCTGCTTTGCAGACACCATTCGTGAATGCAGTAGAATCAAGAGTGATTTCTTCGAAAAGCTCCCCTCCGAGACGTCTTTTCAGAATTTCTTTCTGAGTTGTTACAGTTGACTCTTTAAATTTCATCTTTTTAACCTCCTATATAGCTGTTTACAATGGACTCAGCGGCTTTATTCGTTCCAGCAAGGTTTTTACCAATAGCTTCTGCTGTCTTTTCCGCTTCTGTCTTTCCTTTATCACCGCCAGCGCCGCCGCCAGGAATATCCTGATGTTTCGCAATCTCCTGTTCTTTCGCCTGTGCTGCTGCGGTTTCTTTTTCGGACATAATCTTTCCAAGTTCTGCATAATCAAGACTTCCATCGTCTTTCACGATGGTTTTTGCCTGTTCAGCAGTAATTTTGAAATTGGTCATAGCTGCTTCTCTCTGATCTCTGATGGCATTAGACTTCTGCATGTCAGCAATAGTCTTATTTGCTGCTTCCAGAGCTTTGTTGGCTTTTTCAATTTCGGTCAACTGCCCAGCTTCCAGATCATCCAGTTTTTTCTGAAGATCATCTGCTTTTCCTGCCTTCTCCCTAAGAGCAGCAATGTCTGCATTTGCTTTCTGAGTTGCTTTTCCGTAATCAGCAATGATTTTTTCAATGTTTTCTTCGCTGATTCCCATAGCGACTAAATCTTCTCTTTTCATGATTACCTCCGATATGCTTTACGTTTTTTTACGGTGCAACGACACCGATAGCATTGTTGATTTTTACGCTCACAACTTTGCGAATTTTTATAAAATAAAAACAGCCGCCGATTACTCGGTGACTGCCTTATTTGTTGGGTTTTGATTATTTAATTTTGCTACAATCTCTTGTGCTTTTCGTTCTTGCTCTTCCACATCATCTATGGTTTTCCACAGATTATCCAGGTACGGTTTTGACAACATGAATGTCTTTTCTGCATCTCCCCACAGACCAACGGTCTTAATAGCCACAATCGGGTGAATACCACACTGTAAGAGTTGTAAGAGCGTCTGGGACTTGGTGTACATGTTATCCTGCGGACTGTGGTTGATCTGGACTTCAAAATCCCGGATAGACAGTTTCAAATCGTTTCCGGATACCCGAAGAGTATTAAGAACAACTGTGGAAAGACGTTTTTCAGATGATTTTACAATTGGGTCTTTCAATTTTGCACGGGTTTTTGAGAAATCCCAGCCGTTACGTAATTCGACGGCTCCCTGCGTGTCTCCTCCGGTATTACTCTGCTTAGTAGGAATTGCCAGAATGGATAATGCATTGTCCCAAAGATCATCTTTTGCCACCTGGCATTGTGTCTGGTTAAGCTCCTGCGTCATAATGTCGACATCTGACTTGTTATCTTTGTTGATGGACTTAACAACAAGAGCATGATTCATTTTCATTTTCTCAAACTGCTCTTCGTCCACATCACAGTTCACAAACTTAATCCACGACTGAACAAACTGCTCAATGCCGTCCATTCTATTAGACTGCATATTGTTAATTGCATCAAGCATGGAAATTACCAACTCAATGTCTGAAATTCGTTCGTGATTGTTCGGATACTCTACAATCGGGATTCCGCCATATGTATGTAGTTTTGATTTAACCACATTGCTGTCAACAATCTTAAATGACATCGTTTCGGAAAATGCCAGTTTGTAGTATTTTCCGTCCTCATCCTTCAATTCTTGCACGGCAAGAACTGGTTCTTCCGTGCTTCTGTTATAGATAACAAAAGTATTCAGAGGACTAGGTGCTGTGATTCTGAACGGAATTTCCCCTTCCTTAGACTGGATAGCTTTGAAAGAGGTGCCCGTAGCGGACTGCCATTCACCGGACTTAATGTCTTTTTCCTGCTTATTGGCATCCGTCATAAAATCATTTAACTCATCCACGGCATTGTTGATTGCATCATCGTCTTTCCTGCTAATAAACTGAACTGGCTCTCCGTAGGTCTGCCCAACTTTGAACTGGACAATCTCATACGCATGGTTTTCAAGAATTTTGTTTGTGATGTCCTCATTAGAAACCTTTGTCCGGTAAAGAACTGGCTGATCTCCTTTGTAGTACCGCCAAAGGTATCTGATAGCTGTTTTATTGCCATAAAAAACACCAATGCACTGTCCAATTATCTTTACCACATTTTCGTCTGTGATTCGTTCAGCGTCCGTATATGCAATTTTTCGTCCGTAATTCCCTTTTACAAGGTCTTGAAAATACATTGTGTTTCTTACAAAATCCATGTTTCCACCTACATATAAGTAACCCCGGAAGAACAATTTCTCTGTGGGATATCTTTAATTTCTGTCTCTCCATTGTCTACGTAATAGACAACTCGTTTATTGCACTTCTTACACCTGCCGATCACCGGCATAGAAGAACGCCCGTCCCATGTAGCAACTTTCCGACCACACCGGGGACAATATATCGTTTTTGGTTTGTATTCCATGTTTTTTCCTCATTTCTGCAAAAAAGAGAGCACTGCCGTTTCCAGCAATGCTCTCTCTTACCGATGGGAGAAAAGTTTCTTAAAACTTTACAATCATATTGTATACCACTTATTTTTTAAAGAAAATACACGTTTTTATGCTATTTTATGCGTTTTGGTGCAGTTAATCCCCCATGTACAGGTATCCAAACATTTTCTCAAACGTATCAATGGCATTATCATAAATGAAAAACGTCTGACGCTTTGATTTCTTGATTTCGACGCTAATTACCTTAAAATCTTTGTCCAGCACAAACCGCTTTGCAAGCACATCGTACATATCCGTATCCGGGATCTTCTCAATCTGCCGGACAATCTCCTCTCTTTTCCTGGAAAGAGTCCGCACTTCTGACTCCATATCAGCAATTTTAGGTGCTCCGCTGCCAACAATGTCTTTTGTGCCGGAAGTCTGCACACGTTCTCCGCAGGAGAATGACGACATCCCGTATATGCTCGCCCGTAGATTCTTGATTTCTTCAATTTTATTCGCAATCATGCGGTCATATCTTTTGATCTGGCCAAGGTAATTCTTTGTCTCCATTACATCCTCCTAAACGGGTTTACCGCTGCTTCTGCTTTTGCCGGCGTTCCTGTTCTCATTTCGTTTTCAAACAATGAAATAGAATCAGGCGCGTCATCGTGCTTTACTTTTCCGCTTCTCGTCATGGTTGTAAGTTCTTTCATAAACTTATAATACTGGCTTTGCCTATCCATTTTTTTGAAATCACGAAAATAATAATCACGAATAATGTTATCCCTTGCATTTTCCATTCTCGTTATTTTGTTCGTACAATTAAACTTGAACCTTGCGCTACATCTGCCGCCACGCTCTTTAACGATGTCCATTACATCTCGCCCAAAATATTCGCCAGCACTATTGCTCTCAAATGTGACAGTTTTAACATTGTGCTTAATAAGCATATTTGCGCATTCAGGCTTCGTGAACTGTGTTCCGGAATTGTCGAATACTACATCAACAATATATACTTCATTTCCATATATGTAGCCAATCGGCATCGAACAGCTATCATCCCCTTTGTCTGCGCTATCACATGCCGCCATGATTGCATCTGGTTCCCTATCCACTGGAAGTTCTTCAAAATAATTCAACTCATTCTCTGCAAACATCCGTCCTTTTGCTTCAAATGGCTCCTGCTGGAACTCCGCAGCCCACGTTTCTTCCGATACTAGTTTTCGCTCTTTTCGATAATAATCAGTTGTGAATATCTTCCGTAATCCTTTTTTATCCTTACGGTAGATTTCCCAGTTACTTTCGTCCGTAATTGGGTCGAGGGCTGGAATTGCAACTTCTTTCCATCTCCAGCCAAGTTCATCAGCTTTGTTCTGCAATGCTGTAATAGGGTCATATAGGCTGTATTTTGTGCCCTGAATAATAATAGGTGTGCCCTCTAGCCTACGTCCAAGAACATCGTCTGTAACCTTTTCACACAGGAACTCTAATCTGTCTCTATTTCTTGCCTCCTCGTGATTCTTTACGCAGTCATCAATATAGACAAGAACATTTGCTTCTGTACATCCTACGATTGCACCATCAATAGGTCTGCAAGTAAATGTCGGAAAAATATTTTTGCTTTTAAGGTCTATTGAAAGATTCTCCGCACTTTTATAACCATCTTTGCTGATTTTTGTTGCTTCAGGAAAAACGCTTAAAAATCTTTTGTATGTGCTTTCTGTCTCAAAACCTTGTAAAAGTCCACCATAAAACCTCTTTACTAGTCCTTCTCCTTTTCCAACACCAAAAATACTACCGTCCGGATCTCTCCCACCCATCATCTGTGCCAGTTTTAATCCTCCGGTTGTTTTCCCTGTACGTTTTGGCTGCGAAACAGAAAGAAAATCTAGTTTTCCGTCATAAATTTCCTGATATGCTCCTACTACCGGTTTCAAGACTTCTCTTCTGGGAAAATAAAATCTCTTCCATGGATCTTTTTCATCTATTTCGATGTAATAGAAAAAACTATCGACCAAATAGGCAGATTCATACATTAAAACATCATAAAATTGTTGAAGCACTTTGTATGTCGTATCATGTTCGCTTGCATAAACCTCTAAATTTGCAATTCCTTTACCTGTATGTTCTTTAACAAATTGAGCTATAAGCCGTTTTGCCCTTTCTGATACTTTTAACCCATAATCAATATCATGTTCTGTTCTTAATGCTACAGCTACAGCTTGTATGTATGCGTCAATAACCTGTTCATCTGTCCCTTTTCTCTCTATGTAATTTTCATATCCGTTTATCGTTGAAATCAGGCTTGAACTTGCCAATAGAAAAGCACCTCCACTTTCAAAAAGCAAAGGTGCTTGTAAGCCCTCTGCCTATAATTTTTTTAGGTTAGCGGCTGAACCAATATTCAGTCGGTAATTGTTTCAACTATACTTTTTTATGCATTCCTGGCAAATGTTTTCTTTCCAAAACGGATGCCCATTAGGAACATCTGCAAAATGATGAAAAACATCTGCTCTACGATATTTTTCCAGAAATATGTATCTATGACATGAGTTGCACATTTTGGGAAAAATAGCAAAACGATTAAATTTAGTAAGCATGCTTGCCTCCTTTTTTAACTGGCCGTTGTCACATCTTTCATCATCCGATAATTCATTTTCATTAAGTATTCTTTTCCATAGGCGGATATTTGTACGTTGATTTCCACGATTCTTCATACCACTTATCTAACTCATCAATAACCGCATTTGCATAATATGTCGGTTTACTCATTGTTTGCGTTCGGTTACTTAAAACATCTTGATAATTCTCGATAATAAATCTGCAATCATTTCCATTATACTCATAGTCAACATAGAATTTGTAAAATGATTTTATGTTTTTTAGAAATCTAATTATCTGTTTAACCATAATTTCCTCTGTCAAAACTTTATTTCTCTACAATTCCTTCCGCTATTGCTCTTTGCAATATTTCATCAACGTTCTTAGCTGTTTTTCCAGGCATTTTATTATACAGATCAACAAACTCTCTCTGCGTCAATGGTCTCCAAAACGGATTATCTCTTTTGCATTGAAAATCCGGAACACCTAAACCACACAAATAATGTTCATTCCCATCTTCATCCACATTTCCCAATATTCGCAAATTGCAATTTTCTATATATTCGCAAGGCATATCTTTATTTTTATAGCCACTGCACAACAATTCATACTCTTTGATATTCTTCAAACCAGAACCAATCATTCCTTCAAGTGTCCAGTTGGTTGACGGAAAATCTTTTAAGATATCAGTGTTAATCTTTTTAGGACTAACCTCTGGTTTATCTTCCAAAGTCTGACAATCAACTTTCTCATGTGGTTCGTCTATCCGTTCCCCAAGCTCTCGCCACATATCTTTTTCTATGCTCTCAATTACTTCTGCCATGCTCATTCCTCATAAACCTCTCAAAATCTTCCGTGCATTTACAACACAAGTCGTATGTGACATTTAAAATACCATTCTTTGTAATCGAATTTCCGCACAATATTCCTTGTTTAATTTCTGCACCACACCTGTCGCAAGTGCGCCATTCTTTTCGATGTTCCATTATTCCACCAACTTTCTGCCGCAGATAGGGCAGTAGTTAATCTCAAATACCCCTTCTCCGTATTCATTAGCGCTATTGTCATAGCGAAGCGAATAGGTGTAGCCAGAATTAGTTTTTACTATATGAGAACTTATCTGTAATATACGTCAACCTTCACTGTATCTGCGTTATTGTATTCTGTCCCGTTATCAACTACTTTGAGCCATGATTTACTTAGGTAGATAATATTATTGTTATATCCTAATTGATATGAAGCATAATATTTGTCGGAATTATAATAGCCACCAAGATATGAACCGTAAGTTTTTATATATTGAGAAAACTTTATTGATGTAGATGCATTTCTTTTAACAGTGATTTCTACACAGATTTCCTCTGCTGTGCTTGGAACTCTAGCACATTTGTCGCTTGGTACGGATACAGCAACATCCACAGTACCTACGAATGAGACTTTTGTCCATTCCCTTTTCTCAGTTAGTTCATTTACTGCCGTTACGGTTTCTTTGATCTTTTTAGAATTGTTTTCAATACCGGCCTCCATATGATTCAGACGGTCTGCATTCAATGGACTGCTGACATTCGGCTTATTCTTCCATGCCTGTTTAACATATTCAACAAATTCACTTATCATGGCTATACCTCCATTTAAAAAAATTGGAACACCAGGAATCGAACCCGGGACTCTCCGGATATAAGCCGGAAGCTCTACCACTGAGCTATGTTCCAAGATTGCATATGCCTGCGCAACGGACATATGCATTTTTACAGCTTTATACGTAGCTGCCAACTGAGACAATCTTTCAACGCGCCGCGCATCTACTAAACCGCCTGCTGTGATTCTTTTTGGCAAACTCCTTTACACCAAGGAAACTACCACAGCTAAACCTAAAACCCCACCGAGCCTTGCGACGGCTCTTTAATCAGCTTTCCGCTAGTGGGGAAAGGAGAAGCCAAACAATGGAAAAAAATCCATTCTGGGGACACCCAAAAGTCCCCAACTAGGCTACCGGGATTCGAACCCGGGATACAGGAGTCAAAGTCCTGTGCCTTAACCGCTTGGCGATAGCCCATCACTTTTTGCATCTTTCCTGATGCTCTAACTGGCAGATAATCATTTCTGCTACGTTCTCACGCTGTCTGCCAATTCCATGACCCTGCCGGAACAGTTCACATTGTAGGACTTCCGAGCAGTTCTGGCATTCATCGTTGATTTCCTTGTTCCCGATTTTCATTCGCAGCACCCTCTTCCAACTCAATGTATTTGCGGATATACCATCCTGCCTTTTTCACATCTTCCAGTCCGTT
>ULUC01049008.1_pt1 | contig 17072 bp, 17 predicted proteins | sample 1958151 | NCBI WGS metagenome assembly ULUC01 (sample SAMEA4835750, study PRJEB28245) | human gut metagenome | biome: gut microbiome; material: fecal sample | place: Denmark | collected 2008
CTTTGCAGGTCAGCAGCCGGATCCACGCATATTCTTTCCGCAAGCATCCCGGCGGACAAGTCCGCCCCGGAGTGCAGACACTGCTGGGGCAGTATCTGCTGACCATGGTGGTGCTGCTGCCGCTTTGCGGTGCAGCGGCAGGGCTTTCGTATCTTGGCAGCCGCCTGTAAACAGTATCCTTTTCTTGCGGGTTTTGGCGCAGTGTGTTACAATAACAAAAGACCATAATAAATGAGGGACAGACATGAAACTAAAATCCGTCTATGTATGCTCCAATTGCGGAGAGACAAGCCCCCGCTGGATGGGGCGCTGCCCCAGCTGCGGCAGCTGGAATACCATGAACGAGGATGTTGTGGCCGAAGCCCCTAAGGCAGGGACTCCTGCCGCCCGTCAGGCTGCCGCGGCTCGTCAGGAGGGCGTGACCACCCTGACCGCCCAACGGCTGTCAGAGATCAGCACAACTGAGGAAAAAAGCCGCATCCTGACCGGCATCTCGGAACTGGACCGCGTATTGGGCGGCGGTATCGTGCTGGGCGGTGTAGTGCTTTTGAGCGGTGAGCCTGGCGTGGGTAAATCCACCATGCTGTTACAGCTGTGCGGTGCCATCTCCAACCAACACAGCGTTCTGTATATCACCGGTGAGGAGTCTGTCCGGCAGGTCAAGCTGCGGGCAGCACGGTTGAAGGTACCGCAGAATAACATCTTTCTGGCGGCGGAAAATGACGTAGACGAGATCTGCGGTCTGATCGAAAAAGAAAAGCCGGATCTTGTGGTCATCGACTCCATCCAGACCATGCGCTGCATGGATATCTCGTCCTCGTCCGGCACGGTCAGTCAGGTGAAGGAGAGTGCCGCCCGGCTGCTGGCGGTAGCCAAAAAGCAGGAGATTCCTATGTTCATCGTGGGTCATGTGAACAAGGACGGCGCGATTGCAGGCCCCAAGGTCATGGAACATATCGTGGATACGGTGCTCTACTTTGAGGGCGACAAGATGCTGCCGTACCGCATTCTGCGGGCAGCAAAAAACCGCTACGGCTCCACTAATGAGCTGGGAATGTTCGATATGACCGGCACAGGGCTTGCCGAGATCGAAAATCCCTCCCAGATGCTGCTGGAAGGACGTCCGCTGGGCGTTTCCGGCAACTGCGTGGCCTGCACCATGGAGGGTAGCCGTCCTATCCTGAGCGAGATACAGGCACTTGCCACCAAGACGAATTTTCCGGCACCCCGTCGCGCCTGCAGCGGATACGACTATAACCGCATGAACCTTTTGATCGCCGTGCTGGAAAAGCGGGCAGGGTACTTCTTTGGAAATCTGGATGTTTACGTCAACATTGTGGGCGGCATTGCACTGCGGGATACCGCCTGCGACCTTGCAGTCTGCCTGAGCATGGTCTCATCGCTACTGGACCGCCCGGTCAGTGATAAGCTTATCGCTATCGGAGAGGTAGGTCTGGGCGGGGAAGTGCGCAGTGTGCCCAATCTGGAACAGCGCCTGCACGAGGCTGAGCGTATCGGCTTTGAGCGGGCAGTCATCCCCAAGCACAGCCTTGCACACCTGAATGCCGCAGATTATCCCGGCATGAAGCTGGTCGGTGCAGCGTATATCGCAGATGCCATCAATGCGCTAAAAAATGACCGCCTGTGATGAAACGAGGAACCTATGTCAATCTATCTGGACGAAAGAAACCCCGGCAAACATGCACCCTTTGAGGATGCTGCGCCGGATATTGTAGAATATGTGCGGTACCTTGAGGTGATCGCCGGCAAAAGCGCAAATACGGCGTTCAGTTATTACTGTGACCTACGCTCCTTCAGCCGTTTTATGAAGCGCCGCCGCGGGCTTGTGGCCACGGATGCAGAATTCAAAGAGATCGACCCCAAGGGGCTGGATACGGCCTTCTGGGGCAGCATAACAAAAGAGGATATCTACGAATATCTGTATTTTCTGAACCGGGAGTGCGGCAACAAAAAATCCTCTACCGCCCGGCGGCTGGCCAGTCTGCACGGTTTTTATGATTATCTGGTCAATCAGGTCAACCGCTTATCCGAGGACCCTACGGCGGCCATCCGCCCGCCCAAACAGGATAAGGTCTTGCCCAAGTACCTGACGGCAGAGCAATCCATCTCGCTTTTGGAGAGCACCCAGACCCAGAGTGATTTCCCGGAGCGGGATTATTGCATGGTGGTGCTGTTCCTCAACTGCGGTATGCGTCTTGCGGAACTGGTAGGCATGGACCTTGGAGACATAGACTTAGAGCAGCGTCAGATCCGCCTGTTCGGCAAAGGCCATAAAGAGCGTATGGTCTACCTGAATGATGCCTGCGTGGAGGCACTGCAACTATATCTGCGCAAGCGCAACACCATGGAGGGGCTTTCACCCAAGGAAAAAGCGGTGTTTATTACCCGTATGCGCAAGGAACGTATTTCGAACCGCAGAGTAGAACAGCTGATCTCCGGTGCAATGAAGGCTGCGGGGCTGAAGGGCTTTTCCACCCATAAGCTGCGGCACACCGCCGCAACGCTGATGTATCAGACCGGCAATGTGGATATCCTTACCCTCAAGCAGCTTCTGGGGCACAGCAGTGTGGGAACAACACAAATTTATACGCACCTGCAAGAATTTCAGGTGCGCTCTGCCATTGAGGAAAACCCACTGGGCAAGGTACTACCCATCAAAGCTGCAAAAGCAAGCTTGGATACAACAGATGCGGCAGGGGAGACATCTGTTGAAAATGACCCGGCGGGAGAGGCCGTTTCTGAGCCGTCCGGCCCTATGGCGGCCTTTGATGGCGCTGCACAGGATGGCTTCCGGGCAGATATCTCGGCAATGTCCAACGATGAAATAGACGATTCATCGCGCGATACTTAAACCTGCACAAAACGTCTGAGACGATTCAAAGACCTATGGCGCGATCCGGCTTGACCGGATAACGTCATGGGTCTTTATAATTTACATTATAAGCAGTCAGCAGCAATACATACAGGAGCATCCATAGAAACGCGCAACGTAATGTCTACACAAAAACAAATGTTATAAAGCAAGCACCTAGATGCTTACTGGAATAAAATGAATTACAAATGAACCGATGCAGCAGCGCATAACACAGGAAGCATCTGTAAGCATGAGACAAATAAAACCATAAAATATGATAAAAATTGCAGAATGTGCAGAACGGCTGAACTAAGCCCGAAAATGAGCCAACCGAGGTAAAAATGCCAAAAATCCGGGAAATGGGCATTTTTCGCTTCCCTAAGTTTCGCATAACGTGCATTATACGAAATAATAATAATCAAAAAACAGAAGCTGCCCTTCTCTCTCTCTGTCAGATTTCCGGCAGCTTCTGTGGATGCTTTTCAGTTTGCACACGCGCGCTTCTACGCCGCTGGACATATTACCAGTACGTTCAGGCGTTCGACTTATGTCTGCGATAGCCGTTCCAGTGCGTTACAGGTCCTGTTATAAAAGCAGTATCGTTTCTTTTCCTTTGGTGGTGCGATGTTCATTTCACCGGCAGCGGTTCTGTGCCAAAGTATGCACAGATGGCTTCGTAATAAATGCGCGCCACAGTCTTGCAGCTCTCCTCGCTACCAAAGCGCTCTACATCCTCGGCATTCGTTACAAAGCACTGCTCTGCCAACACCGCCGGACAATCCACATCCTCCAGCAGCGTAAAGCTGCGCTCAGGCCGCACCTGCGTGTAGGTATTCTCCACCAGCTGCTTCTGGTCGTTTTCCAGATAATAAATGTAACGCACTCCCCCTCGCCCGCGCAGCCTTGCGCCGATGCTCTGCATTCCACCGGCCAGCAGTTTTGCAAAATAAAAACTTTCCTGATGCCATGTACGCCCGGGCACTGCCGGATAGCATTCAAACCCGGCTGCCGTAGAGCCATTGGCTGCGGAGTTGCCGTGGATGGACAGCAGCAGCTGCGGGCTTTGGGCGCTGGCTTCGGCTGCACGCTGGGCAGGCGTGGCGGTTGCATCAAAGCTTTCCCGGGTTTGCAGCGGGATGTAATTCGGGTCCTGCTCTAACCACTGAAGCAGCGCAGCAGCCGTGGCTGCGGTGACCTGTTTTTCTTCGACCACTCCCCTTGCGCCCGGGTCACTGCCGCCATGTCCGGCGTCCACTGCCACACGGTACGGCGGGTCGCCCACCACAGGACGAAAATCATCCTCTGCGGCCGAGACTGCAGGTTCTGCGGGCGCATTCAGTTCTAGCGCCGCCTTCCATAAAAACAGGCCGAAACAGAGCATCAATGCCGCAAAAATAAGCAGTAGTCCATGCAAAATCCGACGCTGGGCTTTGCGGCGGTGCGTTTTGCGTTTACTATGCTTATTTGCGGGTCTGCGCTGACTGGTTGGCATAAAGCTTTACTTCCTGTTCGTTTTACATTTATAATACGAGTATACTCGCCTTTTCCCTGCACTGCAACAAAAAAAGACTGCCAATTTTTCAAAAGGCAGTCCTTTGGGGTTATTTCAGTTCTACAACCGTTACACCGCTTTCGCCTTCGCCGTAACGGCCAAGACGGAAGCTTTTTACCATGCGGTTGCCGCGCAGATGCTTATGGATGGCAGTGCGCAGTGCGCCGGTGCCGTTGCCGTGGATCAGATAGACTACTGTCTGTCCGTTCAGGATGGCGCGGTCAATAAAGGAGTCCACCTCCGACAGCGCCTCGTCCACTGTAAGTCCCAGCAGGTTGCACTCCATTTTGGCGGTACGCTGTACGCGCTCTACCCTGCCGTTGGGACGGTTGGTATCGCCGGTCAGGCGAGAATAACGCTGTTGCGCCTTTGTCTTAGTCTTAGGTGCAGTGGGTTCTTTTACCAGCTTTTCCGGCTGCTTCAAGCCCTTGAGGGGCACCTTAGTCTTGATGATACCGGCACGCACCAGCACATCGCCGTTTTTATCAGGCAGCGCCAGAACGGTGGCCAGCTGGTTCAGTTCTGCAATGCAGACCTCCTGTCCCACTTTTACCTCCTTCAGCGGCACAAACTCCTTGACGGGGTTATGCACCACCTCCGTACCGGCAAACAGCTTTTCGGTCTCCTTTTTGGCAATTTCGCGGGCACGCTGCACCTTCTGCTGGGCGCTCATGCGCTCGTCCTTTTGCAGCTGGCGCAGCTCGTCGGTCAGTGCGTAGGCCTGTGTTTCCACCTGCTGTGCCAGCGTGCGCGCCTTGGCACGGGCGGCTTCCAATTCATTCTCGCCCTGCTGGATCAACTCATCCCGTTTTTTGCGGGCGGCTTCCAGCTGATGGGAAGCTTCGTTGCGCAGCTGCTCCACTTCGTTCTGGCTTTCCTTCAGCTGCAACTTCAGGTCGTCCAGCTGACCCAGAACCGCATCCAGACGCTTATCCTCAGCAGACAGATGCTGCTGGGCAGCCTCAATGACGCGGCTGGGGATGCCCAGCTTTTCGCTGATCAGGAATGCGTTGGATTTGCCCGGTACGCCCACGCTCAGCTTATAGGTGGGGCGTAGGGTCTCCAGATCAAACTCGCAGCTGGCGTTGACCACACCCTTAGTCTCCAGTGCAAAGACCTTCAGTTCCGCATAGTGGGTGGTCGCCATCAGCAGCACACCACGGCAGCGCAGCTCCTCAATGATGGCAACTGCCAGCGCGGCGCCCTCGGCGGGATCGGTACCGGCACCCAGCTCGTCCAGCAGCACAAGGGTGTGCGGCATAGCCAGTTCCAGAATACCGGTGATTTTTTTCATGTGGCCGGAGAAGGTGGAAAGGCTCTGCTCAATGCTCTGTTCGTCGCCGATATCCACCAGAAATTCATCAAACACACAGATCTCGCTGCGCTCGTCAGCAGGGATCAAAAAACCGCACTGTGCCATAGCGCACAGCAGACCGGCGGTTTTCAGGGTGACCGTCTTACCGCCGGTGTTCGGACCGGTAATGATAAGGGAATCGTATTCCCCGCCCAGTGCAATATCCACAGGAACACACTTTTGCGGGTCGATCAGCGGGTGGCGGGCACGGATCAGATTAAAGGAAGAATCCGTCCGCACAGCGGGCTTGAAGGCCTTCAGTTCCAGCGCAAGCCGCGCTTTCGCCAGCAGGATGTCAATTTCCAGCATGGCCTTGTAGCTGTACTGGAACTGCGGCTCAATGGCGGCCACCTGTGCGGTAAAGGCCACCAAAATGCGCTCGATCTCCTGTGCCTCCTGTGCGCGGTACTGCAGAATGCGGGCGTTTGCCTCCACCACAGCCTGCGGTTCCACGAACACCGTAGCGCCCGTAGAGGATACATCGTGGATGATACCGCTCACTTCGCCGCGGTATTCGCTCTTGACCGGCACAACATACCGGCCGTTGCGCATGGAAACCACGCTTTCCTGTAAGTATTTAGAGGTATCCATATTGCGCACCATGCTTTCCAGCCGGTCGCGGATGCTGTTTTCGGTGGCGCGGATCTTTTTGCGCAGCTCTGCCAGCGTGCGGGAGGCGGTATCCGCCATGGCATCCGGTGCCAGAATGGCACTTGAGATCTGCTGCTCAAGACACGGTTCCGGTGCAAGTGCGTAAAACAGATCATCGGTCGGCAGCGCGTCGTGCTCGGAGGAGCCATACCAGCTGGTCAAGTGCTGAAAATTGCGCAGCGCACCGGCCACCATCAGCAGTTCGCCCATGGAAAGCACGCCGCCCTTTACGGCACGGGCGGCAAGCTGGCTGACCCCCTCTACCCCGCCAAAGCGCGGCGAGCCGTTTTTAATCAGCAGGGTGTTGATGGCGTCCGTCTGCTCTAGTGCGTAGCGCACCTCGTCCGGGTCGCACTGCGGCTCAATGGCCAGCAGCATAGCACGGGCTTCCTTGCATACGCAGCCCTCCGCTGCACGCGCAATGATCTTATCCAGTTCTAATGTTTTTAAGTAGCTTGTTTCCATACTGTTCCTTTTTGGTCAGGGCAGCACGCTTTTCAAAAAGGCATAGCTTTTCAGCGGCTTATCCAGATGCGTCAGAGCATAGTTTTCAGCCACTGCGGAAAGCTTTTCCAGACTGCCCACAGAGATCTTGAATGCAAATATTTTTTTGTCCTCTACCAAGCAGATGTGGCGCAGTGCAAACAGCGCAGCCTTGTCCAGATTGCAGTTCTTGCCTGCCTTTGCCGCACAGGACGCACAGAGCAGATGCCCTTCCTGTGCGTCCAGATAAAAGGCATCTCCTTCATCGTAGGTGCCACAGTCCCGGCAGCAGACAATCTGCGGCATAAAGCCGCACTCACTCATGGTGCGCAGCTCAAATACTGCCTTGATCACCCGCAGGTCGGTGCGGTGCTCGTTGATCATATACAGACTGTTCAGCACCAGACGCAGCTCCCGGGCTGCTTCCTCTCCGGTAGGCGAAAGCGCAGCGGCCAATTCGGTAAGATACATGGCAAGGCTTACCCCTTCAATGGAGGAGGAAATGCCATGGAAGATGTTCTGCACATCGGCTTCCCGCACGGTATACATATTGCGTCCGGGCACCAGTGTAAACTCCGAATAGCAGAACAGCCCGCAGGCACTGAACAGCTTGCTTTTCAGCCGCAGGCTGTTTGCAGCCATTGCTGTGATCACGCCCAGTTTCGGGGTAAGGATCGTCAAAATGCGGTCTGCTTCTCTATAACGGGTCTCCTTCAGTACCAGACCCATGGTCACAAATGGTTCCATCGTCCGTTTCTCCTGCCGGATGCTCGGCGGGCAGCTGCACCAGTTGTTTGTAGTCGAGATAACGGAGAATGTTCCCCGTGCAGGCAAAGGCCTGCCAGCTTGCAGCAGCATCCATCTTCAGCACTCCTTCCCTTTTCTGTGCACAGGCTGCTTTTGTTATAGTGTCAGCCTGATTCTAGCACAGCATACAAGGGAAAACTGTCCTGCTTTGGCATCACTCAGCGGTTGGAAGAATTCTGCTTAAAGCCGAAGTTATTCAGCAAAAATTCGTTATCCCGCCAGTCGGATTTTACCTTGACCCAGCACTGCAGATTGACCCGGCAGCCCAGAAACTCCTCGCAGTCGGCACGGGCAGCGCTGGCGATCTTTTTAAGCATGGCACCGCCCTTACCGATGACCATGCCCTTGTGGCTCTCCCGCTCGCAGTAGATGTTCACATCAATGTCGATCAGGTCTGTGCCCGGGCGCTCCTTGAAGCGCTCCACCACTACCGCAATGCCGTGCGGAATCTCGTCCCGCATAAAGAGCAGTGCCTTTTCGCGGATGACCTCGGCCACCAGCTCTTTTTCCGGCATATCGGTATAAGCGTCGTCATCAAAGTAATGGGGGCCTTCCACGGCATAGCGGCTCAAGGCATCGAACAGTTCCTCACTGCCTTCCTTATTGCGCACACTGATGGTGTAGATCTCATCGAACACGCCCAGCGCCTTCAGCTCTGCCTTGCGGGTTTCCAAATCGGCAGGTTCTTTAACAAGGTCGGTCTTATTAATGACTGCAATGGCCGGGCCGCTGCGGTGCAGCGCCTCCACAAGTGCCATCTCAGATTCGTTCAGCGCGCCGTAAGGCTCGAACAGCATCATGGAAACATCCACATCCGCAATGGAATCGCTGGCAGTCTTATCCATGCGCTTGCCCAGCTTGTTGTGCGCCTTGTGTACACCGGGGGTGTCCAGCAGCACATACTGCAGCGGCCCCCGGGTGATCACGCCGGTAATGCGGGTGCGGGTGGTCTGAGGCTTAGAGGTGACGATAGCCACTTTCTCGCCGACCAAGAGGTTCGTCAGGCTGGATTTGCCCACGTTCGGCCGTCCGATGACAGCAACGAATACAGAGGAGGTGTCGTAATGCTCCTGAACGGGTGTTGTAGTACTCAAAGCGAACTCCTGTCTTGTTTTTATGTTCTGGGATATCATTCCGTATAGCTGACCGTGCGGGGCAGACCCAGCTGCAGCAGCACAGCCTCTTCTTTTTCGCGCATACGCATGGCCTCTAGACCGCCGTTTTCGTGGTCGTAGCCCAGCAGATGCAGCATGGAGTGTACGGTCAGAAAGGCTACCTCCCGCTGCAGCGGATGCCCATACAGATTGGCCTGCTCCATGGCGCGCTCCATGCTGATGACGATATCGCCCAGCATCATGCAGCCGTTGTTCTCGTCGATATCATACTTGCCGTTCTCACCCAGAGGAAAGCTCAGCACATCAGTAGGCATGGGCTTATTGCGGTACTGGTTGTTCAGCTCGGCAATGGCAGCGTTGTCCACAAAGGTAACGCTGATCTCGGCGGGACGGTCGAAATGCTCATATTCCAGCACGGCATTGCAGGCACGGCGGATCAGAATGCGGAGCCCGGAGGGCACCTTAACAGCTTTCTGGGAGTTGGTGATCAAAACTTTATTGGACATATCGGTCCACTCCTTTCAGGGATTTATTTAAAATTCTTATTGTTTTCTTTATTTTTCGCATCGGCAGCCGGATGGGCGGCACGTTCGTAAGCCTTTACGATCTCCTGCACCAACCGGTGACGCACAACGTCTTTATCGGTAAAGTAGCATTGTGCAATGCCGTTCACATCCTTCAGCACCTTCAGCGCGTCCACCAGACCGCTGCGGGTGCTTCCCGGTAGATCGATCTGGGTCACATCGCCGGTAACGACCACCTTAGAGCCTACGCCCATACGGGTAAGGAACATTTTCATCTGCTCCGGGGTAGTGTTCTGCGCCTCGTCCAGAATGATAAAGGAATCATCCAGTGTGCGCCCGCGCATATAAGCCAGCGGGGCGACCTCAATGATCTGCTTTTCCACCAGACGCTCGTAGGTCTCTGCGCCCAGCATATCAAACAGGCCGTCGTACAGCGGCCGCAGATAGGGGTCTACCTTCTGCTGCAGGTCACCGGGCAGAAAGCCCAGCTTCTCCCCTGCCTCCACCGCCGGGCGGGTCAAGATGATGCGGGATACCTCCTTGGCCTTGAAGGCTTTCACCGCCATGGCAACGGCCAGATAGGTCTTGCCGGTACCCGCCGGGCCGACACCGAAGGTAATGGCATTGGAGCGGATGGCGCTCAGGTATTCCTTCTGTCCCAGCGTTTTGGGGCGGATCGGGCGTCCCTTGACCGTGACGGTAACAAAGTCCTCGGTCAGTTCCTTTACCCGCTTCTCCGCGCCATCGTGTGCCAGACTGATGCAGTAGTGCACAGTCTGATCTTCCAGCGGGGTGCGGTTCTCGATCAGAAGAAGCATTCCCTCCACGGCGCGGTTCGCTGCCGCCACATTGGCAGGCTCGCCGGAAATGCGAAGCTGTGTGCCGCGGCAGACAGCGGTAACAGAAAACTCTTTTTCCAATAAGCGAATATTCCGGTCACAGTTGCCAAAAACAGCCGCTGCGATCTCTACACTATCCAATTCAATACACTTTTCCGCCATGGAGCTCCTCCCGAATTGCAGAATTTGATGACTATATTGTACCACCAAAATCTTCAGAAGAAAACTATGAAAAGTGCACAAAATATTTTCCCGCGTTCCATCGGTTTTTCCATACGAACCGTGTTTTAAAGCTTTTTGATGACTTTTTTCAGAAAACGCTTGACAAAGTATATCGGGAGACGATATACTTTAAGCGCAATATATCGGCTAACGATATAAAGACGTCCGATAGAATTCATGGAGTGTTTCAGTATGGAAAACCTTGTACTGACCGAATCGACCTATTATATCCTGTTGTCTCTTTACCATCCGCAGCACGGTTATGGCATCATGCAGCAGACGGAGCAGCTTTCCGGGGGCAGAGTTCATCTTGCCGCCGGGACGCTGTACGGCGCATTGACCTCCCTGTGTGAAAAAGGCTGGATCCGTCCCCTGCCCGCTGAGAGCGGCAGCCGCAAAAAGGAATACCAGCTTACCGCAGAGGGCGTACAGATTTTAAAGCACGAGCTTGCCCGCTTGCAGCAGCTTGTGGCAAATGGTGAGAGCATCCTGAAGGAGGAAGCCTTATGAAGGAAAAGAAAACCGTTTTCAAGCTTTTCTTTGTGTGGGATTTTGAAAAAGAAGAGCGCTGGCTGAACGAGATGGCACAGGATGGCTGGGTACTGGACAATACCGGGTTTTCCTTTTATACTTTTGTGCGCTGTGAACCGGGCGAGTATATCATCCGCTTGGAGATGAACCCCAGCAGCGATTACCGCGCCTTTGTAAAGGAACTGGGTGCAGAATATATCGGTGGCTGTGTCAACTGGGTGTACTTCCGGCGGAAAGCGGAACTTGGCAACTTTGAGCTGCTCTCGGATATCGACTCCCGTCTGACGCATCTGAGCCGCATCAATCGGATGCTTTCCCTGATCTGTCTGGCAAACCTGATCTTGGGCGTAACGAACTCTTTGAATCAGGCTCGCTACGGCTGGCTGAACCTGTTGTGCGCAGCAATGCTCTCCTATGCACTGGGACGTATCCACGGCATGAAAGCAGCGCTGGAAAAGGAACGCAGTTTGCACGAATGATTTGTCAATCCCTTCTTCGCCACAACCGCAGAGAAAAAAGCGGCGTATCTTTGGATAAAAAGACCATAGCAAACTGTTCTCCATCGTGATACAATAGCAAGCGTTGTGTGCCGCCGCCCGGCGGCCGTTTGGACTGCTTGAACACAAAGGAGAAGGAACCATGGAACAGCTTTTTCTGATGCCCGGTGAAGAACGATACGAGCGCTTCAAGGATGGCAACGGTGTTCCTAAGGTACACTACTCCTACCGCTCTATGCGCGGTGCCTTCTTCGACTGCGAGAGCCGCAGCTTAGAGGAAGCCCAGCGTCTGTGCGAAAACTGGCTTGTGGGGCAGGATCGCTGCTACCGCAATTAACATAAAACCATAACCCCCCTGCCGTATTTGCAGCCTTTTTTGCAAAACGGCAGGGGGTATTTTTGTTATATAGGCTTTACTGCCACACCTGTGCACAGACAAGTTCCAATACACTACCGGCGATGCAACGGGATTTATCCGAGATCAGGAAGCAGTTGGAAAGCTCCTCCCGCCGGGGGTCGATATCTGCGATCTTAAAGCCCGGCGTAACCGGATAGCCGCTGCGCAGCAATCCGCGCAGAATGCCGGGAATCTGTGCTGTGACCGGGATTTCTGCCCCCTCCGGGGTGCGGATGGTGGCAATAGTCTCACCCTTCTCTACTAAATCGCCGATTTTACGCACATTCATAAAAACACCGGCGGCCTGTGCATGGATCACCCGCTCTGCACCGTACCCGCCAATGACGCCGGGAATGCCGGTATTGGGGATAGCGCTCCCCTCCCGGATGATCCGGCCAAGCCGGTGGCCGCGCTTGGTTTCTACCACGGCATCTACGTCCTGCCCGGCTACAAAGCCGGGGCCAAGGGCAATAGTCAACGGTGCCATATCCCGGCTGGTGCCAAGGTTGCGCTTGGCCAGAATGGCATCCACTACGACCTCCGGCTTTGCCCGGGCAATACAGGCCCCCTCTGGGTCAACGAGCACCGGAACAGCGCCCTGCGCCCAGACGGACTGTGCCTGTTCCAATGCTTCAATGCGGACAGCGCGCAGACCCTCAACAGTGGCTTCGCCTTCATACACTGCTTCACACAGAGCTACCTGACGGCGGATGGCTGCGGGCTGTGTCGTTTCCAATACCAGCACCCGCAGCCCGGCGCTCCATAAACGGTGGATGGTACCGGTTGCAAGGTCGCCGCCGCCGCGCACGATAATTAGGGCGTCCTTTTTCATTTTGCTTCCTCCCCGGAGAAAAGTGTCTGCAATAGCACCTCCATGGAGCCGCCACAGGCAGCAACAGCCGCATCCTCGTTTTTGCCGTCAGCCGAAAGCTGCAGGCATTGCAGGGCGGGCACAGCCTGTGCTAACAGCTTCTGAGCCGCCTGTACCGTGTAATGCTCCATAATGCCACCGCCCACACTGCCCACTATCCTGCCATCGGGCAGAACGAGCATTTTTGCGCCCACATCCCGCGGGGTGGAGCCGTGCCGCGCAACAATGGTAGCCAGCACCGCCGGGGTGCGGGCTTTTTCTGCCTGCACCATCGCATCCAGCAATGCAATGGGATAGCCCTCGGTCTGGGGGCGGGCATTTTTGACCTGCACGATCTGCGCCAGAATGGAAAGCGCGATCTCCGCAGCCGTCTGTGCCCCAATGGCAAGGCCGATGGGTGCGCAGAGTGCATCGATCCGCTGGCTGTCCAGACCGTTCTCCAACAGCTGACGGCGTACCAATGCAGCACGGCCACGGCTGCCCATCATGCCCACATAGGCCGCAGGCTTTTGCAGAATCCGGGTAAGGCAATCCAGATCAAAAGCATGGGAGCGGGTCAGCACTGCAAAATAGGTCTCCGCCCCGCCGGGCACATCCTGAAGCGCCTGCGCAAAGGGAGCGCAAAGCACGGTATCCGCTCCGGCGGCGCGTAGCTGCTGGGCAAATTCCTCCCGATCATCTATGGCAAGCACTGGCATGCCGAGAAGCTTTGCCTGCTTTACAAGGGCAGCAGCAACATGACCGCCGCCGCAGACCACCAGCTGCGGCACCGCACCAAAGCGCTCAGCAAATACCCACTGACCTTCCAGTGTAAGAAAGCCCGTAGCGGTACAGGCCTGCAGGACGGCAAGCTGACGCTGCAAAAGTTCGGCACTCTGGGTCTGCCACAGGGCGTCTCCGTCCCGCAGCAGCAGCTGACTGCCTGCCTCTGCGCCTTCCAGCACGGTAGCCAGCGTATAGCTGCCGGTCTGGTTTGTACTTTGCAGAACGTCTGCAAGCGTTTGTCTGTTCATTGGTGTTTCTCTCCCTTAATTATTGCTCCACAGGTGTTACCTTATCAAACTGTGTCTGATCCAGTTCTGCCTGCCAGCTTTGCCAGTCCTCCGGCAGCATACGCCATGCAAGCCCGCACCCTGCCGAGATCTCACGCGGCAACGGGATCAGCCGCCCGGGCACCTGCCGGGCATTGCATTGCTTTTCCCACTCCATAGCCTCTAAGGTGGTGCGGAAGGAAAGCACGATATAGCTTCGTTTTACTCGCATAAAATCTCCCGCGCAAGTGCACAGACTGCCTGCGCTGCCTGCTGTACCTCCTGCTCCGTATTGAAATGGGAAAAGCTGAACCGTACCACGCCCTGCTCCACAGTGCCAAGGGCCTTGTGCATCAGCGGAGCACAGTGCGCTCCGGCACGCACGCAGATGCCGTAGTCCTCCCACAAGATATCTGCCACCCGGGCAGAATCCTCCTGTGCGATGTTCAGTGCCACAATGGGTGCGCGGGGCTGCATGGTCATATCACCGTATACTGTTACGCCCGGTGCAGTACGAACCTGCTCATAAAACAGGCGGGCAAGGGCGTTTTCCCGGGCAGCAAGGTTTTCTACGCCCTGCTCCAACAGCCAGCGCACCCCGGCGCAAAGCCCCGCAAGGCCGTGCACGTTCAGCGTGCCAGCCTCCAGTGCGGTGGGCATCTGCAAGGGGTGCATTTCGTCAAAGCTGTGCACGCCGCTGCCGCCAACAAGGAGCGGCGCAATTTGTAACCCGGGGCGCACATAAGCTCCGCCGGTGCCCTGCGGTCCCAGCAGAGCTTTGTGCCCGGTAAAGCAGAGAGCATCAATGCCCAGCTGCTGTACATCAATGGGCTGCGCACCGGCAGTCTGGGCTGCATCCACGATCAGCAGCAGACCGTGCCGGTGGGCAAAATCCGCTGCGCGGGCAAGGTCGATGCCATTGCCGGTCACGTTGGAAGCCCCTGTCACCACCAGTGCACGGGTCGTGGGGTGCAGCAGCGTTTCCCACTGGTCGTAGCAAAGCCGTGCAGCGTCATCCACCCCGGTAAAGGAGACCTCTACTCCCTGCGCCCGCAGCCGGTACAGCGGACGCAGAACGGAGTTATGCTCGCATACCGTTGTGATGACATGGTCGCCCGGATGCAGCACGCCGTTCAGTACTGTGTTCAGCGCCATGGTTGCGTTGGCGGCAAAAACAATGCAGGAGGGGTCTGGCGCATGGAAAAGCTCTGCCAGCGCCAGACGGGTGTCCAGCACGATCCGTGCGGCGTGAAGGGTGGGCTCGTGTGCGCCGCGCCCGGGGTTGCCTGCCGTGTGCAGCGCCTCCAGAATAGCCTGTTCCACCTGCGGTGGTTTATGCAGAGTTGTGGCTGCGTTGTCCAGATAGATCACGGTTTTACCACGTTCCCGGCCTGCGTCAGCTTTTCGGCAATGGTATACATATTGGTCACGCTGCCCACAGCCAGCTTCTCGGTAAGGCCGTAAAAGTTCAGGCAGGTGCCGCAGGTCAGGATCTCCACGCCCTGTGCTTCCAGTGCCTTGAGATCTTCCAGCATGGCAGAGCCTTCACAGGTCAGCGCCGCACCGCCGTTATAGAACAGGATGGTCTTGGGCAGCTTGTCCTGCTGGGTCAGTGCAAACACAAAGGCCTTGAGCAGGGTCTTGCCCAGCTCCTCGCTGCCATCGCCCATAACGGCAGCGGAAATAGCCACCACCGTATCGGTGCGGGCATCGGGGGTGCAGACAGGAGCATCTTCTGCTGGGGCGCTTACTGCTTCGCCCAGCGTGAACAGCACACGGTATTTGCGCTCTTCCAGTTTTTCGGCACTGTACTGATAACCCTTTTGCTGTGCCATCTTGGTCAGGTTTTGCACAGCAATCTCGTTGTCCACCAGTACCTCCACCTGTCCCGCGCCCTGCAGCTCGGAAATCGCCTTTTTTGCCTTGACAACAGGCAGCGGGCAGGCATCGCCCAGTGCATCCACTTTGATAAATTCAGCCATGTTGATTACTCCTCTCATTTGTCTGTTACAGTGATCTCAATTTCCTGCTTCGGCAGGATTTCTCCAACGATGCTTGCCGGCAGCCCTGCGGCGTGCAACGCCTGTTCCAGTGCTGCGGCATCCGCCGGGTCTACCGCCAGCAGCAGCCCGCCGGAAGTCTGCGGGTCGAACAGGACTTCCTCCATGGCAAAGCTTACGTTTTTAAACCGAACGAACGGCCCGGTATGGTTGCGGTTGCGCTGCCCGGCGGCGGTGTACAAAAACGCATCGGCTGCCTTTTCTGCGCCCGGCAGCACTGGCACGGCATTTGCATGGATGATGCAGGAAAGCTTGCCGCCCATCATTTCATGCAGATGGCCGAGAAAGCTGAAACCGGTCACATCCGTAGCGGCATGGACGCGGTATTTGCGGCTGATCTCTGCCGCCGTTTTGTTCAGAGTGGTCATGGAGCGGATGGCGGCTTCCATCTCCTCCGGGGCGGCTTCGCCCACACGGTTTGCCGTGCACAGCAGCCCCACACCCAAAGCCTTGGTCAATACCAGCTTGTCGCCCGGCATACCAGTGTCGTTCGTATACATCCGGTGCGGGTCTACAAGGCCGGTTACAGAAAGACCGTATTTCACCCCGCTATCTGCAATGGAGTGCCCGCCTGCAAGACTGCCGCCGGCTTCTGCCACCTTTTCAGCACCGCCGCGCAAGATCTCGCCCAGCACGTTCAGATCCATATCCTCCGGGAAGCAGACCAGATTCAGTGCGGTCTTCACCTCGCCGCCCATGGCGTAGACATCGCTCAGGGCGTTTGTGGCAGCGATTTGCCCAAAGGTATAGGGGTCGTCCACCATCGGCGGAAAAAAGTCCACAGTCTGCACCAGTGCAATGTTGTCCGTAATGCGGTAGACTGCGGCATCATCCCGGCTGTCATAGCCGACCAGAAGATCCGGGTCTTTTTCGCCCCGGGGCAGCTTTTCCAGAATACGGCTCAGCACCCCGGCACCCAGCTTTGCGGTGCAGCCGCCGCCGGTACAGAACACGATCTTATCTTCCTTGCTCATGCACGTTCTTCCTCTTCAAAATGCGTCAGCACGCACTTTATACCATGCTGACGCAAAAGCTGTTGTATCTGTATGCCCTGCTGCTGCAATTCCGGCGTGTCGGCCTGATTGAGTACAGCGTAAAACTGCCGGTCGCCCACCGCCTTGCGACCACCCTGCGTGCTTGCAAGCAGCTGTGCCAGCACAGGGGGCGTAAGAGGTGCATCCGGCGCAGCCGCTAAAAACTGCGGACGGATGGTATCGTAGCGGAAGCAGACCTCCCGCAAGGGCCTATCCAGCGCCGAAAGCC
>ULUC01006586.1_pt1 | contig 16872 bp, 10 predicted proteins | sample 1958151 | NCBI WGS metagenome assembly ULUC01 (sample SAMEA4835750, study PRJEB28245) | human gut metagenome | biome: gut microbiome; material: fecal sample | place: Denmark | collected 2008
TGCGCTCCACCACGCCCTGCTCCACGGTGCGGGCAGTCTGGCGCATGGCATCCCCGTAGTGGGCCAGCCGGTAGGCATCCAGCATCCGCATCCCGGGCAGCTGCATCAGGCGGCGCATCTCGGGGTCTGCCAGCTCCTTTTGCAGGGAAAACTCCGGCACCGCCCGGCGCATCATGGCCTCCTCGGCAGCCCAGCGCCGGTGCAGGGCATCCACAGCCTGGCTTCCCGGGAAACGTTTTGGCAGCGCAGGGCGGGGCGGTTCCTGTTCCTGCCCTTCTTCCGCCTTGACCGGTTCGGTCTCTTTCACCTCCTTCTCCCCCTCCGGGGCGGTCGTCTCCTGCTTTGCGTCCGCTTTCTCACCGGGCTTCATGGTACCCGATGCCACAGCCTGCTGTTCCTGGGCCGCGCTCAGGGCAGGGGCAGCCGCTTCGCCGCCGTCAGCAAACAGCTGCAGGTCCATCATCTCCTGCTTGCCCCGGGCACTCCGGTCAGCAAAGCGTACATTATCCGGGTAGCGCTCGGCCAGCAGGGCAAAGCCCGCCTTGGCCAGCTCAAAGGCCCCCTCGACCCATGCGGTACAGGGCCGGGCGGCAGTCACCGTCAGGCGGGGACCATCGGGCTCGTCAAAAGCATCGCTGTGGGCGTTCTCCTCACCCGCCAGCAGGCTGACCAGTGCCTGCATCAGGGTGCTGACACCGGCGCACACGATATCCTGCCCTGCCGAGGCATAGCCTGCATGGCCCGCCGCCTCCAGACGCATGGCCGGGCCGTAAGGGCCGTCCAATTCCGTATAATTCACTTTGATCATTTCTGCCTCCTTCTCATGTAAAACCTCTCCGTCACCTGCGGTGCCATCTCCCCTCATAGGGGAGGCAAGCCAGCAGCAGCGTGAACCTGGCTCTCCTGTCAGGAGAGCTGGCGCAAAGCGCCGGAGAGGTTCTTCGCCAATGCTCTTGTGCTCAGATTTTCCTCCGCGCCGCTCAATTTCTCGTTGAACCGCGCGATCTGCATCTGGGCCGCCGTCAGCTTCTGTGCCAGCGTGCCGTTCTGCCGCACCCTCTGGCGCACTTTTTCGATGCCCTCAAAGTCCATCATCTCCAGTGCCGCCAGGGCCGCGTCGGCATTCTGGGGTGCAAAGAAACCCAGCTGGTAGCACTCCTTCGCCGTTTCATTCTGGGAAAGGCGGCTGAAGGTGGATTTCTTCTCGGCACTCACCACGATATCAAACACCGGTTCCCGGCTTCCCAGCTCCACGCCGCCCATCAGCCCCATGGGACGGGCACGCAGCGCTGCCCCGGAAAAGGGCACGAACTCCCTGCCTCCGGCAGGCCCGATGACACGGAACACCCGCTCCTCATCGTAAAACTGCCGCATCAGGTCAATGATGAGGTAGCACTCCCTTGCAAAGGCCCGGTAGGCACTTTTGAGCATATCGCGGGAGAGCTTGCTGCCCGCCTCCTGCAGGGCCGCAATGGCACTTGCCGCCGTCACGCCGCCTGCGGTGCCGCCCTGGGTCATATCCCGGTTTCCGCTGATCTCCTTCAGCTCCTCAATGCGGCTGTTGCGGTAGCTCAGGCTGTTCCCCTGCAAACCGGCGGTCTGCAATGGACGGAAACTCTCGTCTCCCAGCCGCCCGGCCACATGGACGATGTCCCGGCTGAGATCCGCCAGTTCCTCCTCGTTCACGCCCGCCGTGTCGCTGAGCACATACCGCTGCTTGGATGCCAGCAGGACATTTTCATCCATGGCATGGTTCATCCTGTCGATGGCGGTCTGACATTCCTTCATCACATCGATATAGCCAAAGCCCGCCGGGCTGTCCTCTTCCATAAACAGCGGGTCGAACACGAAGGGATATTTCCCGTGGTCGTAGAAGCCCCGCCCGGCAAGGGCCGGGTCGTTCTCGCTGGCGTAGAGCACCACACCGTTGCAGAACTTGCAGTAGTGGAGCAGGGTGCGTCCGGCCTCGTCCGGCTTTTTGTAGTACCAGTCCACCACCACGCTTTTTTCGGTGGTGTCCAGCCCGCCGTCGTGGAGAAAACGGGGCACATCCAGCACACTGGCGCTGTGACCCTTCAGCTGGGGCCAGCGGCTTTCCAGCTGTTTGGTGTTCTCCATGCTCAGGGAGAAAAAGTGGGGCGAGGCCTGGATATCTGCCACGCCCGGCTCCCAGTAGAGCATGAGCAGGTTCATGGGCCGGATGGCGATCTCTCCCACGCCGCCCCGGGCCTCCGGGTCCCAGAACACGCCCTTGACCCCGGTGCCCTGCTTGAGCTTGCGCCACCAGGTGTCGCTGTACACCTGCTCATAGTCTGCCTGCTCCAGCACCACCGGCAGGATGCTGGAAAGCACCTGTGCGGTCTGCGCATCGTCTGCCGCCCGGGGCAAAACGTTGGGGGCCGGGTAATTGTCCATGGCATCGGCGTGCTTGTTGGCAATGCTGTTGAACAGCCACCCACTGGCAGGCTGGGGCTTGCCCTCCATCATGGGGTTCTGGTAGTTCTTCCAGTGTCCCATCCGGAACCACAGCTCGTTGTCCACAATGCGTTTGTCCAGCGCGGCCTTTCCGGCCTTGTATTTCTGTAAAATGGCAGTGGCTTCGGCCACCTCTTCTGCCCCGATGGGGGGCTTTTCATCGATCATTGCTTACTCCTTTCTTGTTAGCTTCCTCACCCTCTCAGTCTCGCTCCGCTCGCCAGCAGCCGGGTTGCGGCTCCCAGCGTCTGCTTCACTCTGTTCGCATCCTTGCTGGCCGCTGCCCCAACAACTCCTCCCTCAATCCGCCGCTGGCGGCGGTCGTCGTCGTTGCTCCCAAAGTGGGAGCTTCTGACGAAACTGCAAACTTTGCAATAACTGCCAAGGCCTCGCCCTTCGGGAGAGGTGGCAGCGCGCCAGCGCTGACGGAGAGGGTGAGCCGCCTATACCCTGTAAAATCTCGCCCTCCGGTGCAGCTCCAGCGGGTCGTCCCCCACCGGAGGCTGCACGGTCTGCCGGGGCGGGGAGATGGGATTTTCCATCAGCACATAGCGGCACTCGTCATAGATATGATCCTCCTGCCGGGTGTCGATGTCCTCCACATTGCTCTCGTCATAGACTAGGTTCGGGAGGGTGCGGATGAAGTGCCTGCAGGTGTTGAACACCTGAAACATGGGCCGCCCCTCCCCATCGAACGCCAGCCGGTAGTGGAACTGCATCTTCCCCGCCAGCCGGGTGTGGTCACCGGGGACCCAGTGGAGAAAATGGGGGCCTCGCTCCATCATGGCGGCAATGCTCTCGCCCCGGCTCTCATCAAAGATAGCGGGGTCGGCCACCCCCAGAATGGTGCGGCCCTTGAGCATCGGATCGTTCTGCTCTGCCTCCCGGATCCGCCTTGCCTGTTCCACCGGATCGATGCGCAGGCCCTCGTTGGGGCGGCCCGTGCAGCCGTACAGCTCCTTGATGCGGTAAAGCCTGCCCTCCTCATCCGCCGCGTACCACCCCACCGAGAACGGCTTCGAGAAACCAAAATCGTACCCCCGGTAGATCTTCCAGTGTCTGGGGATGGCAAAGGGTGCAATGACATGGGTCCAGCGCTGGTCCTGATAATGCCCCGGGTCGTTCCTCCACTCGGTGAACACCTGCCCCGAAAAGCTGTCCCAGCTGCCATAGAGCAGGGCCTGCTTTTCCGCTTCGGGCAGGCTTGCCAGACTGGCAAGGTAGTCCGGGTCATTTTCCAGCAGGGCGGGGTTGTCGAACACGCTGGACGGGATAAACACCCTTGCCCGCTCCAGCACCTTCTCGGTTCCGTCCGGCATCCGCACCGGGAACTGTTCCACAATGGGAGTGCCGGGCGGGGCAGGCGTGATGAACCGGGCTTTCACCCAGCCGTGCCCCACACCGCCGGGATTGGTGGTGGCCCGCAGGTAGACCCGGGTGCCCGGGCCGGTAGGGCGGTTGCGGCTCATCATATAGCTGTACTCTTCCCACTCGAAATGGGTCAGCTCATCGAACCCGATGAAGTCGAAGGCCTTGCCCTGATAACTTGTGCGGTCCTTGGTGTACTGCATGGAACCAAAGTAGATCTTGGCCCCGCTGGGGAACACCCACACATGGCTGGTGGCGTTGTACTGCGCCGTAGGAAAAGCCCGCTTGTAGTAAGCCATGCTCTTGTCCACCAGATCACTGAGCTGGGGGTAGGTCTTGCGCAGGATGAGCCCCCGATAGTGGGGGATGTGCCCCTGCCGCAGGGCCTCGATCACCAGCGCGTCACTCTTGCCGCCGCCTGCCGCGCCCCCGTACAGGGCTTCCGGTTCCGGGCGGCGCATGAACTCCGCCTGCCGGGGCTGGGGCCGCCATACAATCTCTGCATTCATACGTCCTCCACGGCTGGCAGAAGCACCACGCCGCACGCCCGGGCCTCGGCATCCGCCCCCTGATCGTTCAGGGTCTTGGCCACCGCGGCCAGATCCTTCAGCACCGCCGTGGCCTCCTTGAGCCCTTTCATCAGGGCGGGGTCAGAGCCATCGCCACGCTGGACCTTCTGCCGGGCGTTCAGTTCCTTGACCTCCTGCGCCAGCATGGTGCTCAGGGTGTCGGTGGCCTTGTGCAGGCTGGCAAGGCTCTTGTCCCTGCCCGTCTGTTTTGCTTGCGCCATCCTGTGTTCTCACATCCTTTCTGTTTGGCTTGGCACAAGGATACCAGCTTTTCGTCCCCTGCAACAGCGCGCACTTTTGCAGGGCCGTTTTGTACTTTTCGCGTCATAGAATCCCATTCGTATAAAATAATCTTCCATTTTTCATCGCTGTATCGCACCGTACAGAAATCTCCGTTTTTCTCCCGGATTTTTCACGCGCAGGCACATCAGGTGCGTGAAGCGCCTTTTGCGCAAAAAAGCAGGCACTTCGCCCGCCCCGTCCGGGGCAAAGGCAGAGTGCCTGCTTTCGTTACAGATTCAGTTTCAGTTCTGCTTACAGGGTCTCGATGCGGTCAAACAGCTGCTTGCCTGCTTCCACAGCGTCCTTGCTGCCAAAGACTACACGGGTAGCATTTGCCATCCGGTCTGCAAGGTCTGCGGCCTGTGCCCGGATCGTTTCAGCTGTCACGCTGCACATGGCCTTGCGGTCCGCGGCCAGCATGGCATCGGTGATGCCGCAGAAGTACCGGCGGTCCAGCTCCTTGGCCTCAGCGTTGGGCTTTTTGGGCGAATCCATCTCGGACACCGCGCCCACGATGAACTCGGTCAGGTCTTTTTCAGTGTACTCCCGGCCTGCCAGCACCTCGGGGGCCTTGGCAAAGGTCTCGTAGCTCTCGGTCAGGTGGGGGTCACGATAGGTGTACAGTCCCTCGGTCTGGGCACGGGTCAGCATTCCGGTGCCGTAAGCGCCGCCCACCTCACGGATGTTGTGCCACAGGTATTCGTAGCTCATAATGCGGGCCAGCACCCGGCGGTCGGCCTGCCGCTCCATGGGCCAGGTCAGGATATCATAGTTCACGCCGCCGTCAATGATAAAGGCCTCGTTCACGGGGGCAGTCAGCACCTCTGTGTAGGGCTTGGCAGCGGTGCGGCCCTGGGCAGCAAAGGCACTGCCGGGCAGCAGGGCACGCAGCTTTTCCAGCGCTTCCTCGCTGCCATGCAGGCTGACGGTCAGGGCTGCATGGTTCAGCACCTTTTCCCGCACCGCTTCCAGTTTTTTGCCCATGGCGGCCCAGTCGGCCTGTTCCAGCAGGCCGCACAGGAAGTGGTACCCGGTCACGCCGCTGCACCGCTCACTCAGGGCATACTCCACCGAGTAGTGGGCGGCGGCACGAACGGCAGCGTACTGGTTGCCCTGCCGGATGAACTGCTGCTCCATATTCAGCTTCTGCTGGCTCAGCACCCGGGCAAAGGCTTCCTCGGCCTTGGGGCCGGTCAGGCAGGTCTTGTAGAGGTACTCACTGCCCAGCGCAATGGCCTTGTCCAGATTCCGCTCCAACAGGCTCATGTTCCAGGTAAGCTTTGCGTGGCAGGGGCTGCCCTCCTGCCGCCCGGTCCAGAAGCTGATGCAGGCCATGCTGTTGCCCAGCCAGGTGGCGCGCTGGGTCTGCAGCTCCCGGGCAGTGTGCTCCGGGGTATCCAGCTCGTCCAGAATATCGGTCAGCAGGTCAAGATACTGCACCTCTTCCGGGGTGCACTCGCCCAGGTCGTAGTAGAAATTCAGATACAGGCTGCCCTTGGAGGGGTGGTGCAGCAGCTCCGCACCGGCCAGCGGTTCCACCGTACCGGCAGCGCTCCTGTCACCGTCGCCCAAGTCGGCCACGGTCAGCGGATGGTCCAGCACCAGCTTGCCGTCGTTGCGGGCAGGGGCAGCATCCTCTTCGTCCTTCTTGGGCAGGGCCGGGGTCTGGATCACCTGCACCGGCTCGGCCAGCAGCAGATCCTTCAGCAGGTCGTTGAACCAGCCGGTGGAGAGCTTCTCCCGCAGGGAAGCAAACAGCTTGTCGGTGTGGAGCAGCAGGGCCGGGTCGCCGGTATGGAGCCAGCCGGTGGCGGCATAGATGGCATCCAGCACGCCGTCGGGCAGGTTGCCCGGGCGCTCCAGGGAGGCAAACTCCATGGCGTTCAGGCTGGCCAGCAGCAGTTCCTCGGGGATGCCCCCTGCCAGCAGGTCGGTCACAGCCTGTTTCACGCCAGCTGCAAATTTGGGGGCAGTCTCTGCAGTGGCCCCCCGCAGCACCAGCTCCAGCGTGGGCTGCAGGGTGCTGTCGTCAAAGCCAAGGTCAATATCCGCACCCAGCTTCTGCTCCAGCAGAGCTGCCTTCAGCGGGGACTGGTTGGTGCCCAGCAGGGCATCCAGCAGGATCTCCACGCCCAGCTGGCGCTCCCGGTCAGCAAACGCGCCGGTGTACCAGGCCAGCGCACACTGCACCTGATTCGGCTCGGGGTTTTCGGTGTAGTACGGGATGTGCACACGCACACCGTTCTGCTGGTCCTGCACCGTCAGCCGGGGGCGGCTGGTGCCCTTGGGCATCCTGCTCAGATAGTGCTCATCCAGAAACGCCAGCTTCTCGGCCATATCCATCTTGCCGTACAGGGTGATGCAGCAGTTGTCGGCACTGTAATGACGGCGGTACACCCGCTGGTATTTTTCATAGGTCAGGGCCGGGATGGAGGCCGGGTCGCCGCCGGACACAAAGCCGTAGGCCGTATCCGGGAACATGGCCCGCTCCAGCGCGTTCTGCAGCTGCGCGTCCGGGGAGGCCAGCGCACCCTGCATCTCATTGTAGACCACACCGCTCACCGTGCCGTCCGCGTCCCGGTGCCAGCCCTCCTGCTCGAACACGGCCTTGTCCACCATGGCCAGCGGGCAGAACACGGCGTTCAGGTACACGTCCATCAGGTTCCTGAAGTCGGTCTCATTGGGGGTGGCAAAGGGATACACCGTCTTGTCCGGGAAGGTCATGGCGTTCAGGAAGGAGGCCATACTGCTCTTGAGCAGCTGCAAAAAAGGCGAGGTCACGGGGTACTTCTCGCTGCCCGCCAGCACCGAGTGCTCCAGAATGTGGAACACACCGGTGTCGTCGGAGGGGAAGGTGCCGAAGCCGATGCCGAACGCCTTGTTGGTGTCCTCGTTCTCCACCAGCAGGACAGTGGCCCCGCTCACATCGTGGTTCAGAACCGTCAGCACACCGTGCTGCTCCGGGCAGTCCTCGCGGCGCACCAGCGTATAACCGGGATAGTTCATGTTGTTTCTCCTTTGGGTCATATTTTTTCAAAGTGTTTGGCCCTATTGTACCACGCCTTCCGGTAAGACGCAACGAACAAAAAAGGTGAGCGTCCTCACCCTCTCAGGCGCTTCGCGCCAGCTCCCCCAAAGGGGGGAGCTTCTGACGAAACCACAGACTTTGCAATCACTGCCAAGGCCTCGCCCTTCGGGAGAGGTGGCAGCGCGCCAGCGCTGACGGAGAGGGTGAGCCAGCTTCCGGGGACATGAAAAAAGCTCCCCCTTCGGGGGAGCTGGCAAAGCCGAAGGCTTTGACTGAGAGGGTTGTTTTTACTTCCGATCCGACACCCGGAACAGCACGAATCCCACAATGAACAGCACGATCAGGCTGCCCACGCCCACATTGGCGCTGCCGGTCAGCTGGCTGCCCACACTGACGATCATGGTGCCCAGAAAGGATGCGCCCTTGCCGCAGATATCGAACAGACCGAAGTACTCGCCCGATTTTTCCGGCGGGATGATCTTGGCAAAATGGCTCCGGCTCAGCGCCTGGATGCCGCCCTGGAACATGCCCACCACAACGGCCAGCACCCAGAACTGCCACTGGTGCTTCAGGAAAAAGGCAAACAGCGCAATGCCCGCGTAGGCTGCGATGCAGACCGGGATGAGGGTGCCTGAGGGGTATTGCCCGCTCAACCGCCCGAACACCAGTGCCGAGGGGAAGGCCACGATCTGAGTAACCAACAGCGCCAGCAGCAGGCCGGTGGTGTCCAGCCCCAGGGCCGTGCCGTAGGCCGTGGCCATATCGATGATGGTGTACACACCATCGATGTAGCAGAAAAAGGCCAGCAGGAACCAGAATACCTGCCTGTCCTCTTTCAGGTGGCGGAGGGTGTGGCCGATGCGGGCAAAGCTCTGCTGGATGGCATGTTCCTGCACCTCCACAAAGTGCACCTGCTTATACTGGCGCAGCAGGGGCAGGGTGGTCACCAGCCACCAGACGGCGGTGATAAAGAGAGCAAGGTTCAACGCTGTCATCTGGGAGATGCCGATGCTCCCGGCCCCCAGCACCAGCGCCAGACAGACCACAAAGGGCACACAGCTGCCAATGTAGCCCCAGGCATAGCCTTTGGAGGAGACCTCATCCATCCGGTCCGGCACAGTCACATCGCTGAGCATGGAGTCATAGAACACCAGACTGCCCGAAAAGCCCACCTTGGCAAAGATGAAGATGAGCAGGAACGGCAGCCAGGTGCTTGCCATCCCCATGGCGCAGCAGCCGATCACACCCACTGCCACGCAGAAGGTGAAGATGGGCTTTTTGAAGTTGCGGGTATCGGCCAGTGTGCCAAGGATCGGGCTGAGCACCGCCGTGATGACCGTGACCGCCGAGGCGGCATAGCCCCAGTAGGCCAGATACTCCACCGAGCTCAAGCCGCCCCCCTCAGCCAGTGCGTTGAAGAAGATGGGGATCAGCGTTGCCACCAGCAGCACAAACGCCGAGTTGCCCACATCGTATAAAATCCACGCCCGTTCCAGGCTGGTCAGGCGAAATTTTTGCTTTGCTTCGTTCATTTGCATTCCTCTCAAAATTCTCCGAAGGTGTGGTCATAGGCCTTGTCCAGCGGTGCGCCGTTGGAGAGCCCTTCCACATATTCCGTGATGAGCCGCACTGCCAGCGGGAGAGCCTGCTGATACAGCGCTTCCAGCTCTTTGTCGCTGGCCTCGCACCGGGGATTGGGCTGGAGGTTCGCCACCAGCCCGTGCATGACATCATAGGTACCTGCCGCTTTCAGGGCCGTCAACACCACCCAGCGCTTGACCGGGCTGGTAGCCTGCAGCAGATGGTGCACCCGCACCATGCCCCGCATGGCCCCGTAGGTCTCGTCTGCCGTGACATTTTCGTAGAACGGCGCAATGATCTTTGCAAACTCCCGGTTGGGGCGGATATGCCCCGCCGTGAAAAAGTGCATCGGGTCAAGCCCGTCCTCCCGCATCAGCTGGTTGTCAAACTCCGTCTCGATTTCGCAGTGGCTCACACCGCTTTCCCGGGTGTAGCGCTCCACATAGGGGTGGCAGGTGCTGTCCAGTGCAAAGTGGCAGACGAACCCCAGCGCATAGGCCAACGCAGCATTCTTGTTGCGGGCCGTGTTCACCACGCCCCGGGCCCGGGTAAAGAACACTCGGCCCGGCTGCTCGTGCATGGCGTTGCCCAGCCGGTTCACGGGGTTGGACTGCAAAGCCCGGTAGTAGAACATCAGGTCAGGCCCGTGCAGGCCCATATCATACAGCGGCCGGTACGGGGTGATCTTTTCCCGCAGCTCCCTGGGCAGCTGCACCAGAACATCCGCACCAAAGCGGCGGTGTGCATACGTAGATGGCATATCCTCTCTCCTCCTTTTCGTACCAGAATCAGTATAGCAGAATCCCACCCCCGCCGCCACCCTTCCGGGTCTGATTTGTGTAAAATTTTTGAGATATTTCTCATCACGCCCATTCCATAGCGCAAAAACGCCCCGCCGATCTCCCGGCAGGGCGCTTTCGCAGGGTGGTATTGCAGACCGGTTCGGCCTGTGAAACGTCCGGCAGCCAAAAGCCGCCGGGCGTTTTTGACCCGGCGGCTTTCACCTACTCCAAACGATCAGTCTTTTTTCACCATCATCTTGCTGGCCTTATAGATATCGCCGCAGCCCAGAGTGATGACCAGATCGCCCTCCCGGGCGTTCTGTTTGACCCAGTCAGCGGCAGCCTCCAGGCTGTCCACCAGCACAGAGTTGGGGATCTGCGCCGCCAGCTTTGCGCTGGTAATGGTGGGGTCGTTGGGCTCGCGGCTGCCCATGATGGGGGTGATCACCGTGATATCAGGGATCTTGAACACATCCACAAAGTCGTTGAACAGCATCTTGGTCCGGCTGTATGTAAACGGCTGATGGACTGCGATGACACGATTGTAGCCCAGCTCCTTGGCGGTGTTCAGGGTCGCGCGGATCTCGGTGGGATGGTGGGCGTAGTCGTCCACGACCACCGCGCCGTTGCACTCGCCGTAGACCTCAAAACGGCGGCCTGCCCCCTTGAAGTTCAGGGCAGCGTTGGCGCACTCCTCCACGGTCAGGCCCACAGAGCGGCAGACAGCACACATGGCCAGTGCATTGTAAATGTTGTGGCGGCCCGGCACTGCCAGACGGATGTGGCCCAGCTCATTGGTATCCCACTCCTTCAGATCAAATTCAAAGAAGCCGGGCTTGTACTCCTGCACGTTGACAGCACGGTAATCGGCCGCATTGTCAATGGCAAAGGTGCGCACGCGGCGGTCCAGGGTGTACATGACATCCATGGTGTTCTTGTCGTCCGCATTGGCAAAGATCATAAAATGGGTCATCAGGGCAAAGCGCTTGAAGGCAAACTTCAGCTCGCCCATGCTGCCGTAATAGTCCAGATGGTCGTTATCGATGTTCAGCACCACGGACATATAGGGGGTCAGCTTGAGGAAGGTCTCGGAGAACTCGCAGGCCTCGATGACGATATCATCGCCCTTGCCGGCCTTGCCGTAGCCGCCGATGAGGGGCAGCTTGCCGCCGATGACTGCAGAGGGATCACGGCCTGCCAGCTCCAGTGCGGTGGTGATCATGGAAGTCGTGGTGGTCTTGCCGTGAGTGCCGGAAACGCAGATGCTGTCCTTGTACAGGCGGCTCACATAGCCCAGCAGAACGCTGCGCTCCACAGTGGGGATGCCATAGGAAGCGGCAGCGTTCAGCTCCACGTTGTCCTTGGCAATGGCGGCAGAGTAGACCACCAGGTCAGAGCCGATCACGTTGTCCGCAGCATGACCCAGGCTGACCTTCACGCCCATCTCCCGCTCCGAGCGGATGATGCTGCCGTCCAGCACATCGCTGCCGGAGATATCATATCCCTTGGCAGTGAGGATCTGGATCAGCGGATACATACCGCTGCCGCCGCAGCCGATGAAGTGGATCTTTTTTACATGATCCAGCAGATGCATGGTATAATCAGTAACGAACATAAGCAGGCAAACCTCCAATAAACAAACGGCCGCAAGGCAGACCGAATCCATCTTAATTCTTGGGTACTACTTATTATATAATTTTTGGCCGACAAAATAAACAGTTCCGAGCGAATTTTCGGAAAGAACCAGAAACTCCGGCACATTTTTGTGACAACTGTACAGATAGCCCATGGATTTTCGCCCCTTTTGCACACTTCATAAAAGATTTACATTTTTTATCGGCTTGATATCTAACAATTTTGAAGTATTTGTGATATGATAGTTGTGAATTTTGAACTATCACGCTGCCGCCGGACGCGCGGCTGGAAAAGAGGAATCTCATTTTGAACATCAAGATCACTGCGGACAGCACCTGCGATCTGTCCGAAGCGCTGCTCCGGCAGTGGAACATCAGCCTGATCCCCATGCACATCCTCATGGGGGAGGAAAGCTATCTGGACGGCGTTACCATCCACCCCGCCGATGTATTCGCCCATGCCCAGAACGGCGGCAAAATGCCCAAATCCGCCGCCCCCAATCTGGTGGAGTACACCGACTTCCTCGCCCCCTTTGCCAGAGACTACGATGCCGTCATCCACATCAATGTCGGCTCCAAATTCTCCTCCTGCTTCCAGAACGCCCGGCTGGCGGCGCAGGAGTTCGGCAACGTCTATGTTGTGGACAGCGAGAATATCTGCACCGGGCAGGGCTATCTCGTGCTGCAGGCAGCCAAGTGGGCCGCTGACGGCCTGCCGCCCAAGAACATTTCCATGCGCTTACAGGGCCTTGCCAAGCGGGTCGAGTTGAGCTTTGTGCTCAACCAGCTGGACTACATGGCCAAAAGCGGCCGCTGCTCCGGCGTGCTGGCCTTCGGGGCCAACATTCTGGGCATCAAGCCCAGCCTGGCCGTCATCGATGGTGAACTGAAAGTCGTGCGGAAGTACCGGGGCAGTCTGCCCATCTGCGTGGGCAAGTACATCACCGACCAGCTGGCGAACCGGGAGGACATCGACCGCAGCATGGTGTTCATCTCTTCCACCCAGGCAAAGCCCGGCTGCATGGAGGCCATCAAGGCCGGACTGCGGCAGTACGGCAATTTTGAGAATGTTTACGAGACCGACATCGGCACCACCATCGGCGGCTATTCCGGCCCCGGTACCATCGGCATCGTGTTTGCACGCAAGCAGTAAATTTCTCCCTGCACACAAAAAAGACGCGCTCATCACAGAGCGCGTCTTTTTTGCATGATATCCGGTTTTCTCAGCTCAGCCGTCCGCTCTCTGCCGAGAAGCTCAGGTCGGCCACGGCCATGGTGGATCTGCGATGGGAGACCAGCAGGACAGTCTTTTCCCTGCACTCATCCCGCACGGCCTTGAGGATGATCCCTTCGTTCAGGCTGTCCAGATTGGAGGTAGGCTCGTCCAGCAGGAGGAAAGGCGCATCGTGCAGGAAGGCACGGGCCACACCGATGCGCTGGCGCTCACCGCCGGAGAGTGCACCGCCCAGCTCGCCCACAGGGGTATCATATCCCTTGGGCAGGCTGTTGATAAAGCCATCCAGCGCGGCCTTTCTGCAGGCAGCCTCCACCTCGGCACGGGTGGCATCGCGCCGGGCGATCCGGATGTTGTTTTCAATGGTATCGTCAAACAGCTCCGTTTCCTGGGTCACAAGACTTTCCTGGGCGCGCAGGGCGGCAGTGTTCACGGCGCGGATATCACGTTCACCAAACCGGATTGTGCCGCTGCTCACATCCCAGAAGCGCATGAGCAGCCGCAGAAAGGTGGATTTGCCGCTGCCGGAGCGGCCCGTGATGCCCACGATCTTCTTTTCCGGGATAGTCAGGCTCAGGTCGTGGAGCACCTCTTCCTTGGCGTAGGCAAAGCTGACATGCTCAGCCTGTGCACCGGTAAAGACGGTATCCGCGCCGTCGGTCACATCGGCAGTCACGGGGTCCTCGTCCAGCAGGTCAAGGACACGGTCGGCACTGGCGAACACCTGTGTCAGGCTGGCACCGAGGTTGGCCAGCGCCACCACCGGGCCAAAGGAGCTCAGGGCCGACAGGGTGCAGATCAGCACTCCCTCCGCGCCCAGCTGGCCGTTCTGATACAGCCGGATGCTCACCCCCAGCACAGCCAGCGCCGTCAGCACGATGAGGGTGTTAGCCGTGCCCACAGTCACGCCCTCGCGGTACTTCATGGCCTTCTGCTTCTCCCCCAGCGTCTCGCTGTGGGCCGTGATGCCCTCGGCACGCGCGGCGGTATTCTGGTACTGCAGGATATCCCGCAGGCCGCGCAGGCTTTCCAGCAGATAGCTGTTGGTGTCGGCCAGGGCCTGCCGGTACTCGCGGGCGGCTTTGTCGCCCCGTCTGGCAGACCACACCGGCAGAGCAATGCCCACCAGCAGATAGCCTGCCAGCAGCACCAGTGCGGGCAGAATATGATAACTGGCCGTAAAGCAGGTCATGCCGGTCACACAGAGGATCGCGATGCAGACCGGCGAAATGGTGTGGGCATAGAACACCTCCAGCTGCTCGATGTCGGCGGTGATCAGGGAGATCAGGTCGCCCCGATCACGGCCCTCCAGTTTGGCGGGGGTCAGGCGGCGGAGTGCGCCGAATACCTTATCCCGGATGAGGGCCAGCAGCTTGAAGGCGATATAGTGGTTGGAGGCCTGCTCTGCGTAGCGCAGTACGCCGCGCAGCAGGGCAAAGACAAGGATGCAGACAAAGGCCGTGCCCACGCCTGCCAGCGGGCTGGGCAGGCCTGCCGCCGTGAGCAGGGCAAAGCCGCCGAAGATCGTGATAAAGGTGGCGCAGAAGTGGCCGGTGACACCCATGACAATGGCTGCCAGCATGATGGGCAGCATGGGCCGGACCAGCACGATCAGCCGTGCGGCAATGGCAAACGGACTGCGGTGTTTTGTGTTGTTCATGCGCTCACCTCCCCAAGGTCTTCCAGCTGTTTCTGGGCGTTGTACAGGCGGCTGTACACCCCATGTGCCGCAAGCAGGTCGTTGTGCGTTCCCTGCTCGGCGATGCGGCCTGCCTCCAGCACATAGATGCAGTCGCTGTCCACCACATTGGCCAGACGGTGGGAGATCAGGATCACTGTTTTCTTTCCCGCTAGGCTGTGAATGGCTTTCATGATATCGTTCTCGCTCTCGGCATCCACATTGGAGGTCGCCTCGTCGAACACATAGATGGGTGAATCATGCAGCAGGGCACGGGCCATGGCAAGGCGCTGGCGCTGCCCGCCGGACAGGTTGGAGCCGCCCTCGTGGAGCGCCGTTGCAAGGCCGCTCTGGCTGCGGCAGAAGTCTGCAAGGTTCACCTGCTCCAGCGCCGCCCAGAGCTCGGCTTCGGCTGCATCGGGCCGAGCCATCCGGAGGTTGGCTTCCACCGTGCCCTTGAAGATGGCCGCATTGTGGGGCACCAGTGTCAGCAGGCGCAGGCGGTCGGCCTGTTTCCATTCGCTGACCGGGATGCCGCCCAGCGTGACCTCTCCCTCCGTCGCGGTGCGGGCACCGGACAGGATGGCCGCTATGGTGCTCTTGCCGCAGCCGCTTTCGCCCACCAGCGAGACAAAGCTGCCCTGCGGGATGGTCAGGGACACATCGTGCAGGATGGTGCGCTCCTTCTCGTAACCAAAAGTGACATGCTCCAGCGCAAGGGTGCTGTCGGCCGGGTCGGCGGTCTTTTCGCCATCTTCAGGCTCCTGGGCAGAGAGCAGCCTGAAGATCTTCTCAGCCGAAGCCGCACCATTCATGGCAATGTGGAAGTAGCTGCCCAGCAGGCGCAGGGGCAGGAAGAAATCCGCCGCCAGCAGGAGGATGGTCAGGGCGCTGGTCAGGCTGAGCTGGCCTTTGGCAAAGGCCGATGCCGCGCTGATGATGCCCAGACCCGCACCGCCGTAGGCCATCAGGTCCATCAGGGTCACGCTGTTCAGCTGCATGGTCAGCACCTTCATCGTGATCTTGCGGAACCGCTCGGCCTGGGCATTCATCTCCTCGTGCTTCCAGCCGTCTGCCTGATAGATCTTCAGGATGGTCAGGCCCTGGATATTCTCCAGAAAGCTGTCGCCCAGGGTGGTGTACTCGCCCCAGTAGTTTGCCAGCAGCTTCTTGGCGAACTTCTGCACCGCCACAATGGACAGGGGGATGAGCGGCACACAGCACAGCAGGAGAATGGCCGAGCGCGCGTGCACGCCCACCAGCAGCACAAACAGGGTCACCGGGGCCAGCAGGCTGTAAAACAGCTGGGGCAGATACTTTGCAAAGTAGGTGTCGATCTGCTCCACACCCTCGCTGGCCAGCATCACGGCTTCGCTGGTGGCCACCGTCTCGCTGTAACCGGCCCCCAGCCGGGTGAGCTTTGCATAGATGCTGCTGCGCAGGGTGCGCTTGACATCCTTGGAAGCCCGGTCGCTCATATCGGAGGCGCAGAGGGTAAGGCCATAGCGCACCGGCACAGTCAGCAGGCAGAGCAGCATCCCCTGCCAGAGGGCATTGCCGGTCAGGCTGCCCGCAAACACGCCGCCGATGAGGCGGGATACCGTCATCACCAGCACCACATTGCACAGCATCCCCAGCCACTGGAACAGCACGTTCAGCCCCACATAGCGCAGGGCCTTCCGATCGAAGGAAAGCAGTTTCTTGTTGATCACGAAACGTTCTCCTTTTCAGATTCATCCGGGCCGAACAGGCGGTCATATTCGCCGGTAAAAGCCCGTTCGGGCAGGGCCGAAGTCAGGGCCAAAGCGGCATTATAGCGTTCCTCTTCGGTCATGTCGATGCGCACGGGCGGAAAATGCGTCAGCACCGTTTCCAGTTGAGCCCTGACCGCCTTTGCCACAAAGATGCCCCGATCGGTCAGATAGATTTTTCCATAGTGTTCCTTCACGATCATGCCCCGATCCATCAGCAGGTTCATAATGCGCACCACGCTGGGCTTAGTCACGTTCAGCTTTTCGGCAATGCTGCGGGAGCAGATATCCAGATGCGTCTGGGAGACCTCATAGATGGCCAGGAGATACCGCAGATGGGCTGCTGTCAGTTCCATAGTATCACTCTCTCCTATAATAATGTAAGCCGCTTCCAGTGTTATCCAAAGCTAACTTTTTTCATTCTAAAAAAGGGCGCGGGCCGATTGGATGTTCGACCCGCGCCCAGCGGTTTTTACTGATCAGTGGCAGG
>ULUC01002668.1_pt1 | contig 16444 bp, 13 predicted proteins | sample 1958151 | NCBI WGS metagenome assembly ULUC01 (sample SAMEA4835750, study PRJEB28245) | human gut metagenome | biome: gut microbiome; material: fecal sample | place: Denmark | collected 2008
GTTTGCGGTTGCAAAGGTAGGGATTTTCCGTAAACCTGCAAACATTCTGCATACTTTTTTCACAGAAATCTGTTCACTTTGCATCGACCGCAAAACAATCATTTTGATTATCAACTCATTCGGCCACGATAATCTTCATAAGAAAATTGCTTGTATATTTCAGCTTTCCCCTCTTTGGTCCAGATAGCAATGGCAGGATGGTGAATTCCGTTAAACATATTTGTCTTGACCATCGTATAATGAATCATATCTTCGAACACAATACGTTCTCCGATTTGCAAAGGATGATCGAAACTCCACAATCCCATATAGTCACCACTCAAACAGGAATTTCCTCCGAGACGATAAATATATTTTCCTTCGTTTCCCATTTCGGCACCACGCACGGCAGGCTGATAGGGCATTTCCAAACAATCAGGCATGTGGCAAGTGAAACTGACATTCAAAATAGCCGTCTTGATTCCACGACTTTCCACAATATCCACTACTTCGGAAGTCAGCACTCCCGTCTGCCATGTAAAAGCCGAACCGGGTTCCAGGATAATTCGCAGATGAGGATGGCGTGCTTTTAATCCTTGCAATAGTGTTATCAAATGTTCGGTATCATAGTCTTTACGGGTCATCAGATGTCCACCACCGAGATTCAACCACTTTATCTGTGGAAAACAACGGGAAAATCTGGCTTCGAGATGTTCCAATGTACGTTCCAACTCATACGAAGAAGATTCACAATGACAATGACAATGAAAACCTTCAATGCCTTGCGGTAATACATCGGGCAACAAATCGGCCGTTATCCCAAAACGTGTACCGGGTGCACATGGATTATAAAGTTCTGTTTCCACTTCCGAGTATTCGGGATTTACACGAATACCACAAGAAATACCACTTCCTTCTGCCACCACCATCGGATAAAAACGCTCGAACTGCTGCATCGAGTTGAAAGTGATATGACTGCTGCAACGCATTATTTCAGGAAAATCCTGTTCCGTATAAGCTGGAGAATATGTATGTGCCTTACTGCCGAATTCTTCCAGTGCCAAACGGGCTTCATACACCGAACTTGCCGTAGAATGGTCTATATATTCACGGAATATAGGGAAAGAACGCCACATGGCAAACGACTTGAAAGCAAGAATAATCTCCACTCCCGCCCTGTCGGCTACGTTTTTTATCAAACACAGGTTCTTTCTTAAAAGTTCTTCTTCCATGATATAACAAGGAGAAGGAAACTGATTAAAATCTATCATATATAAAATTATTATCTAAATTGACGCCTTACGAACGTGGATGCAAAAATACAAATTCAAAAGCAAAGAGGGATTGTTTTATTTTTAATTAAGATATTGGTTTTCGCGAACTTTTTCTTATTTTTACACCTTATATATTATAGTAAGTATTGTATCATCCTAAATACCCGATTAAAATGAATAAAGATTTAAGAAAAGTAGTGATTCTACTGGCACATCCTAACATCAAAGAATCACAAGCAAACAAAGCATTAGTTGATGCTGTCAGTGACATAGAAGGAGTGGCGGTTTTCAATCTTTACGAGCTATCGCAGGAAATCGCTTTCAATATAGATGAATGGAGTAAAATCATTTCCGATGCCTCGGCTGTCATCTATCAATTTCCTTTCTATTGGATGTCTGCACCGTCATTACTAAAGAAATGGCAGGATGAAGTCTTTACTTTTCTATCCAAGACTCCGGCTGTCGCCGGCAAACCGCTGACAGTAGTAACGACCACGGGATCCGAATACGAGGCTTATCGCAGTGGAGGCAGAAACCGTTTCACTACGGACGAATTATTACGTCCTTATCAGGTAAGTGCCATTCATTCGGGAATGTCATGGCAAACCCCTATTGTGGTTTACGGAATGGGAACAGCAGACGCCGGCAAGAATATCGCTGAAGGAGCAAATTTGTATAAACAACGTGTGGAAATGCTTATCGGTAGCAGTAATGCAGGGAACAATTGGTAAGACTGTAAAAAGCGTAGCTTTATCCTATCTAAAGCTACGCTTTACAGATGCTAAAGCATAGCTTTAGGTTTCACCAAACACTTGTATGCCCCGCCTTGAAATAGAGGTTACTTCTAATCATTATTTCAAACATTGGCTGTGCAAACAAAATGATTATATAAGATAGTGACGCTATCCCACCAACATAGTGACGGTATATGCTTAGGATAGCGTCACTATCCAAGGCATATACCGTCACTATATTTAAACCGGGTATTTCGGGCTTTTAGCTCTAGTTTCCGCGCTGTGTAGGCAGGGTAAATTCCTGTGAATCACAAATCACCCCATTCTCGTCCGCCACTGCGACACGGAATGTCACTTCACCGTCTTTCAACCTTTCACCGGCATGGATCGAAGCCGTATAACGGATACCCTCACCCGGAAGAATTTCCTCAATCATCACCGAAGGAGAGATGCCGAGATGCTTCACCTTTTCTACCGTTTCCACCACAGGAACCACATTATAGACAGGCTTTCTCCCTTCATTCATAATCTCAAAGATAATCTTGCTATTTTCTCCCGCATCAATCACATGACTACGATTATCATCAATGAAACGGATTTTGCGCAACTTCAGTTGAGAAATGGGCGGCTGCACTTGCGGCTGCTTCTTATACTTTTGCACACGTACTTCCCGTACTTCAGGAATATACGCATCTTCCTCTATCTGCTCTTGTCTCGGTGCCGTCAACGCATTTCCAATGGCTGCACCAGCAATGGTTCCTACAATATTTCCAATAGCAGAGCCACGATAACCGCCCCTCCAGCCATGATTATTATCTCCGATAAGTCCGCCTATCGAACTTCCCAGACTACCTCCGATAGAAGCACCCGCCATGATAGCTCCCGGATTTCCCATACGCCCCGACGCACATCCACTCAAAAGCAAAGCGGAAAGCAAAATTACTGTTAGTTGTTTCTTCATGAGCCTCTCTATTTAGTGTTATTATTTATTCTACCACTTTAAAACGAGCGAAACGCAACAATAGTTGTTTGTCACCCGCATTTTTAAAATGAATAGTAGCTTTCGCATTGTCTCCCGTTCCTTCCACTTTCAGCACTTCGCCCAATCCGAAACGTTCGTGCTCTATCATCTGTCCGGCTTGTACTCCTGCTACCGATGCTGAACCGGAAGACGCCATCTGCGCACTGCTACTTCCACCAACAGCACTTACCTTCTTCAAATTTCTCGGTACACTGGGAGCAATAATCTGTGCTTTCGGACGTTCACGCTGCTCGGAAGAATTACTACCGAAAGGCGCACGCGACGGAGAAGCAGAACGGGCAAAGCCCCCTTCAATCTCCCTGCGGAAACGTCCCGCACCTTCATCCACAGCACGGCTCACTCCTGCTTCATGCGGCAACCGCAAGTAATCAACATCAATATCACGCAGGAAACGGCTGGGACTTCCAAACTCCATCTTTCCGTAACGGAAACGGGTTTTGGCAAAAGACAGATAGCAATGTTCTTCCGCACGGGTAATAGCTACATAGAACAAGCGACGTTCTTCTTCCAGCGCCCGTGGAGAATCTCCGACCATCCCGCTGGGAAACAGATTTTCTTCCAGACCGACTACAAATACATTCTTAAACTCCAATCCTTTCGCCGAATGGACGGTCATCAACGTTATCTTTTCCCCATCATCCGCCTTGTCGGAGTCCTGATCGGTGAGCAACGCAATTTCCGAAAGGAAATCAGTAAGAGACACATTCGGATTGCCTTCCTCCTGCCGCAAAGCGCAGAAGTCATTCATACCATTCACCAACTCTTCTATGTTCTCCTTACGACTTAGATTCTCGGGGGATGTGTCCTGACAAACATCATTGATAATACCGGACTGACGGATAATATCCGTTCCTATTTCATAAGCGTTCTTATCCGCCTGATCGGCAATAAAACCTTCTATCAGTTCACGAAAGCCCTGCAGTTTTGCATGAGTTCCTTTGTTTATATCCAGTCCGTAACTCAATGGTTCGCAGACTGCCGCCCAAAGACTTACGCCATGATTGGTAGCCGCTAATATAATCTTCCCGACCGTGGTATCTCCAATGCCACGAGCCGGATAATTGATGATTCGTTTAAACGCTTCTTCATCATTCGGATTCACCACCAAACGGAAATAAGCAATCACATCTTTTATCTCTTTCCGCTGATAGAACGAGAGTCCCCCGTAAATCTTATAAGGCATACTCCGTTTCCGAAGAGCCTCTTCGAAAATACGGCTTTGCGCATTCGTACGATATAGAATGGCAAATTCAGCATATCCGTAGTGATATTCCCGACGTAACTCCGCAATCTTATTAGCCACAATATCACCCTCTTCCACATCACTATACGCCTGAAACACACCGATGGGTTCCCCTTTTTCTTTCTCCGAGAACACGGCTTTCCGGATCTGACGTTCGTTCTTTTCAATCAGACTATTGGCAGCACAAACAATGGTTTGCGTAGAACGGTAATTCTGTTCCAGTTTAAAGACTTTCGTGTTGGGATAGATTTTCGTAAAATAGAGAATATTATCAATATCCGCCCCACGGAAAGAATAGATACTTTGCGCATCATCTCCCACCACACAGACACGTTGATTCTCCTTTGTCAGTTGCAGAACAATGCTATGCTGCGCATAATTCGTATCCTGATACTCATCCACCAACACATAACGGAACTGATCGCGATAACGTGCCAGCACTTCCGGAAAGTCACGAAACAGAATATAGGTATATACCAATAAATCATCAAAATCCATCGCTCCCGCCTGACGGCATCTGTCCCAATAACGGGTATAGATGTCACGAATAGCAGGCATCTTGGTAGCCATATCTCCTTCGTAAGCCTCTTTATTGGCAGCGTACCCCGTAGGAGTGACCAAATGGTTTTTTGCATTGGAGATGCGTGCCTGCACTACTCCCGGCTTATAAGTTTTCTCGTCCAACCCCATCTCTTTGATGATGGAACGGAGCAGGCTCTTACTATCAGCCGTATCATAAATGGTAAACTGGGAAGTAAATCCGATATATTGTGCTTCGGCACGAAGAATACGTGAGAAAATGGAATGGAAAGTACCCATCCACAAATAACGTGCCCGTTCCATACCTACCTGCCGGGCAATACGCTCTTTCATCTCGCGCGCAGCCTTATTAGTAAAGGTCAGCGCAAGGATATTCCACGGATTATACCCGTTCTCCTGCTCCAGCAAGTAAGCGATTTTATAAGTCAACACGCGCGTCTTCCCCGAACCCGCACCGGCTATCACCAGCGAAGGACCGTCATTATAAGTCACTGCTGCACACTGACTCTCGTTCAATTCATCTATATAATTGGTATTCATAACAGCATTATAAAAACAATGAGGATTTTTAACAAACCCTTGGCGTTCAAATTTGTTCTCAATACAAAAGTATAATATTCATTCGAGAATGAAGGTATTTTTATGAATTTTCATCACTAACTATTTTAACCTAACCCCAAAAAGCAATGAAAAGGAGTATATTTTTATCAATTATTTTAAGTTTGTTTCTGGTTGCCTGCATTCCACAGGCAATGGCACAAAAGCAGAGCCGCTTGGAAAAGCTGCTAAGGTATCTGAACGATAATGACGCCGACAAATGGCAGAAAAACCGTGATAAGATAGATGAAGAGACGCAAACCTATTATGCCGAAGAACTGGCATTGTTGGACGTTCTCAACGAATTGTGGAACAAACAAAGTGAGCAAGCCGCCACCAACTATTTCGGCTGTTACGAACAAGCTACGAAAGCTTATTTTCCGAATATCTGCGAAGAAGAGAAAATACAGCTTTCCAACGTACAAGACAAAGCGGAACAGGCTGTTATCTCCATCTTAGAAGCATCGAAAGAGCAGATTCCCTTTAGCAAGACATTGATGGACAGCATCCAGTCAAGCGGCTATCCGGCAGACTCCGCCCTCTTGCAGAAGGTGCGGGACATCCGCGAACTGGCCCTACTGGAAGGGATGCTGAAAACACCTGCGCTGAACATCTATCAAACGTATATCTCGGAATATCCGAACGGCAAGTTTATCTCTCAAATCAACACTGCGGAGAACAAACGGCTTTATCAGATCGTAAAGAGTAATCCGACCTCTGCGAATTTCAAAGCATTCTTTGATAATGCCGCCATGCAGAAATTCTTCACTGATAAAGATACACGTCCCTTCCTTTCGGAAGTCCGCACGTTATACGACGACTTTCTGTTTCAAGGGATTGACAGTCTCCGGGAGAAAGGAAACGCAACAGCTATCCGGCAGATCATTGACGATTATAAGCAATCACCTTACCTGACTTCCACAGCACGTACGCACCTGGATGACCTTGAATATCTTAGTGAAAAAGCTGATTTTGAGCTTTTAAAACCTGCCATTGTCAGTTCCGAATCGTTAAGTATGTTGCAGGATTTTCTTTGCACACACAGATACAAGGAATTTCGCGACCAGGCCAACGCACTGCGGGCACCGTTTATTCTGCAAACAATCATATCCACCCCTACTTCCGTGAAATACTATAATGGAGGACGATTGATAAAGTCTGCGGAAAACGACAGCACAGGAACCACCTCGACCACTTATTCGTATGACGATAAAGGACAGCTCGTCTCTACCCTGGCACTTACCATGAAGAACGGGCAGCCAGGCAATGAAATACAGACGAATAGATTATACGACCCGCAAGGTCACTGCATCTTTGAGGTACAAACGAATCCGAAAACCAAAACGGATCTCTACCGGCGGACACGCCGCATCGGTACCGATGGAAGTATTGAGAGTGATTCGCTCAAGTATGCAGACGGAAGAGTCGTCATAAGCTCCTACAATAAACAGGGATTATTGACCGAAACCAAAGAATATAATAAGAACGGAGAACTTCAGGCATACACCGCCAACAAATATGATGATAAAGGAAGATTGGTTTCATCCCAACATCAAAACTTGCTTTTTGCCAATTCTCCGGATCAGGTTATTTCACAAAAAGAGGCTTATGAATACGATAAATATGGTTATCTATCGCAGATTGTCTACCAACGGATTTTGGGTAATAACCAAAAAACGTCCGGATGCCTGACTTGCCTGTATGATAAATACGGGAACCGGATTGACGGCAATTCTTATTATGAATATGACAATACGGGCCAATGGATCTGCCGGACCAACCGCGATCACCCGAAAGAGGTGGAACGTATACAGTACATTTACAAATAAAGTAAGATGCTGTGAACATTTTGCAGAAGGCTTCTGTTATTATAGTATAACAAGCCAATTAAAACTTGTAACATTATGAATACTATATTAATGTCTTTAATTATGATGACCATGACTTACGAAATGCCTAAACTTCCTTACGCAAACAATGCGTTGGAACCTGTAATCAGTCAGCAAACAATAGATTTCCATTACGGAAAACATCTACAAACGTATGTAAATAATCTGAATAGCCTCGTGCCCGGAACAGAATATGAAGGTAAAACGGTAGAAGAAATCGTTGCAACCGCACCGGACGGAGCTATATTCAATAACGCCGGACAAGTATTGAATCACAATCTGTACTTCCTGCAATTCGCCCCGAAACCCTCAAAGAAGGAACCAGCAGGCAAACTGGGAGAAGCTATCAAACGCGACTTCGGTAGCTTTGAAAACTTCAAGAAAGAATTCAACGCAGCAGCAGTCGGATTGTTCGGTTCAGGATGGGCTTGGCTATCCGTTGGGAAAGACGGTAAACTGAAAATCACTAAAGAAGCCAACGGAAGCAATCCGGTACGTGCCGGTTTGAAACCACTTCTCGGATTTGACGTTTGGGAACACTCCTATTATCTGGATTATCAGAACCGCCGCGCCGACCACGTAAATGCCCTGTGGGACATCATCGACTGGGATGTGGTTGAAAAAAGAATGTAACCGGATTTACTAGCAAAACTATACTTATGAAAAAGGTCGTTGTGTTTTCACAGCGACCTTTTTTACAGACTAAAAAAACAAACTTTTATTGTATATCAAACGCATTAGTTGTATTTTTGCAACCCATAAACTAGCATAACAAACAATTATGGTACTATATAAAAGAAAAGAGATACGATTTATTGTCTCCATTGCCGTTCTTCTTTTCTTCCCCCTTTTCTGCAACGCTGCCGCCACAGAAGAACCAGAGGAAGAGATCCTGTTCATTACCTCATACAATTCTGACACTAAATATACCTACGATAACATCAGCACATTTATAGAAACCTACACCCAATTGGGAGGAAGATACTCGACCATTGTAGAAAACATGAATGCGACGGATTTAACGCAGGCGCACCAATGGAAAAAAACATTAACCGATATTTTAGACAAACATCCGAAAGCTAAATTAGTGATTCTTTTGGGTGGTGAAGCATGGAGCAGTTTCCTTCATCTTGAAGATGAGAAATATAAGCAGCTTCCTGTTTTCTGCGCAATGGCATCACGCAACGGCATCCGTATTCCGGAGGATTCAATCGATATGCGGAACTATAATCCTGTAAGTATCAACTTAACGGAACGAATGAAGGAGTACAACGTAAAATACTGTGATACATACGAATATAACATCAGCAAAGATATCGAAATGATACAGGATTTCTACCCGGACACAGAGCACCTGGTATTTGTATCGGATAATACCTATAACGGACTTGCCGAACTGGCATGGTTCAAGAAAAACCTGCAACATTTCCCGCAGTTATCCATCACCTATATTGACGGTCGCATCCACACACTCGATATGGCTGCCAATCAATTGCGCAATCTTCCCAGAAACACAGCAATGCTTCTTGGTATCTGGAGAATTGACAGCCGGGGGATCACTTACATGAACAACTCCGTTTATGCTTTTTCCAAAGCCAATCCTCTCCTGCCTGTGTTCAGTATGACTTCCACCGCAATAGGCTATTGGGCCATCGGAGGATATGTCCCGCAATATGAAGGAGTGGGAAAAAATATGGGAGAATATGCTTACCGCTTTTTAGACCAGAAGGAAACGGGTATCAGCAGCATCAATGTCTTACCCAACCGATATAAATTTGACGCGAAGAAACTAAAGGAATGGGGATTTGAAAACAAGAAGTTGCCTGTCAACTCAATGGTTATCAATCAGCCTATCCCCTTCTTTGTAGCCTACAAGACAGAAGTGCAATTTATCCTGATTATCTTCCTCGTATTAGTAGGAAGTCTGATGATTTCCCTGTATTACTATTACCGGACGAAAATCCTGAAAAATCACCTTGAAAGAACCACGCAACAATTGCGGGAAGATAAAAAGAAACTGGAAGAGTCTGAAATCGAATTACGTGACGCCAAAGAGCGCGCCGAAGAAGCTAATCAATTAAAAAGTGCTTTTGTCTCGAATATGAGCCATGAGATACGGACACCTTTAAACGCAATTGTCGGTTTCTCCAGCCTGATTATCGGTTCGGTAGAGCAGAATGATGAATTGAAAGAATATGCGGATATCGTCCAGACTAATTCCAATTTATTGCTCCAACTGATTAGCGATGTACTGGATATATCACGCCTGGAATCAGGAAAGCTGCAATTCAACTATGAATGGTGCGAGCTGGTGAACCATTGCCAGAATATGATTACCCTCACCAACCGGAACAAGACAGTGGATGTAGACATCAAACTCCAAATGCCTAAGGAGCCTTACATGCTCTACACGGACCCGTTGCGTCTGCAACAGATTATTATCAACCTGCTGAATAATGCCTTGAAATTCACTCCTGCCGGAGGAAGTATCACGCTGGATTATGAAGTGGACGAAGAAAAGCAATGTATGCTGTTCTCGGTGACAGATACCGGCACGGGAATCCCCGAAGATAAACAGGAACTCGTATTCCAACGTTTCGAAAAGCTGAATGAATTCGTGCAAGGTACAGGGTTGGGACTGGCTATCTGTAAACTGACCATCCAATATATGGGAGGTGATATATGGATTGACAAGAGCTACAAAAATGGCGCCCGATTTATCTTTTCTCATCCCATCAAAAAACAGGAATCAACAGAAAAATGAAAAAAAATCGACTGATTTAGTGTTTTTCTGTTTCTTTTTCGCTTACTTTGCTCCCGTAAAGACAAAGGGGTGCCCCATGAGGGGCTGAGATTATACCCTAGGAACCTGAGGCAGTTAATACTGACGTAGGGATTGTGTTTCTTCTTATCGCCTTTCCATTTAAGCACGCTCTTTGTATTTACTTTCAACTTATTTATTCTGATAGGACAATGAAAGTACAAGTGAACAACAAAGAGGTGGAAATGACTCTTGACTCTACCCTTACGCAACTGACAGCACAGCTCGAACTTCCGGTTCAAGGCATTGCTATCGCCGTAAACAACAAAATGATTCCCCGTATCGAATGGGAGTGTTTCATTCTACACGAGAACGATAACCTGGTGATTATCAAAGCGGCTTGCGGAGGATAAGGAGATGATTAGTCTACAATTTATCACGCATCAGACCGAACGGTATTCGTACCTCGAATCGGCACGTATGGCACTCGAAGGCGGATGCAAATGGATCCAGCTACGTATGAAAGACGCTCTTCTCGAAGAAGTGGAAGCAGTAGCCCTGCAACTGAAGCCGCTTTGCAAAGAGCACGAAGCAATCCTGATTCTGGATGACCACGTCGAACTGGCCAAAAAGCTGGAAGTGGACGGTGTGCATCTAGGCAAAAAGGATATGCCTATCGACCAAGCCCGCCAAATACTTGGTGAAGCCTTTATTATCGGTGGCACTGCAAACACTTTCGAAGATGTCGTACAGCACTATCGTGCCGGAGCCGATTATCTCGGCATCGGTCCTTTCCGGTTTACTACCACTAAAAAGAATCTAAGCCCTGTACTGGGTTTGGAGGGCTATTCTTCTATTCTTTCACAGATGAAGGAAGCGAATATCGAAATCCCCGTTGTAGCTATCGGGGGAATCACTTTTGAGGATATTCCTGCCATACTTCATACAGGAGTAAATGGAATAGCCCTGTCAGGAACTATTCTCGGAGCAGATAATCCGGTAGAAGAAACACGTAGAATCATTGAAAGTGATCTATAATTTGTCAAATGATAAATGGAATTTGAATTCAGACAGAAGAACAAAAGAACATAAAAGCTGCACTTAGATAATTATTTCTACTGTTTTATTTTTGTTCTTATGTTCTTCTGTCTCAAAAAATCAGCATTTAAATAATCAACTAAAATATATAGAATGGAAAAGTTAGTAATTGCGGGACGCGAATTTAGCTCCCGCCTTTTCCTGGGAACAGGAAAATTCAATTCCAATGAAGTAATGGAACAAGCTATTCTGGCTTCGGGTACGGAAATGGTAACTGTTGCCATGAAACGAATCGACATGGATAACAAAGAGGACGACATGCTGAAACATATTATTCATCCGAATATTCAGTTATTGCCCAACACCTCCGGTGTACGTAACGCGGAAGAAGCTGTTTTCGCCGCACAACTGGCTCGCGAAGCTTTTGGAACAAACTGGCTGAAACTGGAAATTCATCCGGACCCGCGCTATCTGCTCCCCGACTCTATCGAAACACTGAAAGCTACGGAAGAACTGGTGAAACTGGGCTTTATCGTGTTACCTTATTGCCAGGCTGACCCTGTACTCTGCAAACGGCTGGAAGAAGCAGGCGCAGCTACCGTTATGCCGCTCGGTGCACCCATCGGTACGAACAAAGGATTGCAGACAAAAGAATTCCTGCAAATCATTATCGAACAGGCAGGTATCCCGGTGGTAGTGGATGCCGGTATCGGCGCGCCAAGCCATGCTGCCGAAGCAATGGAACTGGGAGCTTCCGCTGTATTAGTGAATACTGCAATAGCCGTTGCCGGAAATCCGGTAGAAATGGCTAAAGCATTCAAAGCAGCTACAGAAGCCGGAAGACAGGCTTACGAAGCAGGATTAGGATTACAAGCCATCGACTTCGTAGCAGAAGCAAGTTCACCTCTAACGGCTTTTCTTGATTAAAACAAATAAACTATGGAACAAAAAATAAAATTCCCCCGCTCGCAGAAAGTCTATTTACCCGGTAAACTTTATCCGAATATCCGCGTTGCCATGCGGAAAGTGGAGCAAGTGCCCAGTGTCAGCTTTGAAGGCGAAGAAAAGATAGCAACACCAAATCCGGAAATATATGTATATGATACCAGCGGACCGTTCAGTGATGCAGAAATGAACATTGACCTCAAAAAAGGACTGCCCCGCATGCGTGAAGAATGGATCGTGAGTCGTGGTGACGTGGAACAGTTGCCTGAAATTACTTCGGAATACGGACAAATGAGAAGAGATGATAAAAGTCTCGATCACTTACGTTTCGAACACATCGCCCTGCCCTACCGTGCTAAAAAAGGAGAAACAATCACCCAAATGGCGTATGCCAAAAGAGGAATTATCACTCCTGAAATGGAATACGTAGCGATCCGCGAAAATATGAATTGTGAGGAACTGGGAATTAAAACTCACATTACCCCCGAATTTGTTCGTCAGGAGATTGCGGAGGGACGTGCTGTACTACCGGCCAACATCAACCACCCGGAAGCTGAACCGATGATTATCGGACGTAACTTCCTTGTAAAAATCAATACGAACATCGGAAATTCGGCTACTACCTCCAGCATTGATGAAGAAGTGGAGAAAGCACTGTGGAGCTGCAAATGGGGTGGAGACACGTTGATGGATCTTTCCACAGGAGAAAACATCCATGAAACACGTGAATGGATTATCCGTAATTGTCCCGTACCAGTAGGCACTGTTCCTATTTATCAGGCACTTGAAAAAGTGAATGGCATAGTGGAAGACCTCACCTGGGAAATCTACCGGGACACATTGATTGAACAATGTGAACAAGGGGTCGATTACTTTACCATCCATGCAGGGATTCGCCGTCATAATGTTCATCTTGCCGATAATCGCTTGTGCGGCATTGTCAGCCGTGGAGGAAGTATTATGAGTAAATGGTGCCTCGTACACGATCAGGAAAGTTTCTTATACGATCATTTTGACGATATCTGTGATATTCTGGCACAATATGACGTAGCCGTGTCATTAGGTGACGGACTTCGTCCGGGTTCTATCTACGACGCAAACGATGAAGCGCAGTTTGCCGAACTCGATACCATGGGAGAGCTGGTGCTCCGTGCCTGGGATAAAAATGTTCAGGCATTTATTGAAGGCCCCGGACACGTTCCGATGCATAAAATTAAAGAGAACATGGAACGTCAGATTGAAAAATGCCATGACGCCCCTTTCTACACGCTCGGCCCGTTGGTGACGGATATTGCTCCCGGATACGACCATATCACTTCTGCTATCGGTGCCGCACAAATCGGATGGTTGGGGACGGCTATGCTTTGTTATGTCACCCCGAAAGAACACCTTGCCTTACCTGATAAAGAAGACGTACGCGTAGGAGTTATTACCTACAAGATAGCCGCTCATGCCGCTGACCTGGCAAAAGGACACCCGGGTGCACAGGTACGCGACAACGCATTGAGTAAAGCTCGCTATGAGTTCCGCTGGAAAGACCAGTTCGACCTGTCTCTCGATCCGGAACGGGCGCAGACCTATTTCCGTGCAGGACACCATATCGATGGAGAATATTGTACGATGTGCGGACCTAATTTCTGTGCAATGAGATTGTCACGCGATTTAAAGAAAAGTGCCAAAGGCAATAAATAATGAGTGGGGAGAAACAAAACGTCGGGCCACTGACCTACCTCTCTCCCCTCATTTTAATTTTCAATTTTTAATTTATAATTGAATAAAATGTTCTCAGACGAATTAGAAAAAATATCCTGGGAAGAGACGACAAAAGCCATCTATTCCAAAACAGATGCTGACGTACGCCGTGCGTTGGGTAAAAAAGAGCATCTGGATGTCAACGACTTTATGGCGCTGATTTCACCTGCCGCCACTTCTTATCTGGAAGTGATGGCACGCCTTAGTCAGAAATATACAATGGAACGGTTCGGTAAGACAATCTCTATGTTTGTACCGCTCTACCTGACTAATTCATGTACCAATTCCTGTGTCTATTGCGGTTTTCACATCAGCAATCCGATGAAGAGAACGATATTGACAGAGGAAGAGATTGTCAATGAATACAAAGCCATCAAACGGTTGGCTCCTTTTGAGAATCTACTGCTTGTAACCGGTGAAAACCCGGCCGCAGCAGGTGTCCCATACATTGCCCGGGCGTTGGATTTGGCAAAGCCTTATTTCAGCAACCTGCAAATTGAAGTAATGCCTCTTAAAGCGGAAGAATACAAGGAGCTAACCAATCATGGCCTGAACGGAGTGATCTGTTTTCAAGAGACTTACCATAAAGCAAATTACAAAACGTATCATCCAAGAGGCATGAAGTCAAAATTCGAATGGCGTGTAAACGGCTTCGACCGCATGGGACAGGCAGGTGTACACAAGATTGGTATGGGTGTCCTGATCGGCCTGGAGGAATGGAGAACCGACGTAACGATGATGGCTTATCATCTGCGTTATTTACAGAAACATTACTGGAAAACGAAATACAGCGTAAACTTCCCGCGTATGCGCCCGTCTGAAAACGGCGGATTCCAGCCGAATGTAGTCATGAATGACCGGGAACTCGCCCAACTTACATTCGCCATGCGAATCTTCGACCATGATGTAGATATCTCTTATTCTACCCGTGAGAGCGCAGAAATCCGAAACCACATGGCAACACTTGGCGTAACCACCATGAGTGCGGAAAGTAAAACTGAACCGGGAGGATATTTCAGTTATCCTCAAACCCTGGAACAATTTCACGTAAGTGATGAGCGAAAGGCGGTTGAAGTGGAACGTGATTTGAAAAAACTGGGTCGTGAACCCGTCTGGAAAGATTGGGATCAGTCTTTTGATTTTAAAAGATAAACAGATGCGATACGACAGACAAATTATACTTCCCGAAGTCGGAGAAGAAGGTCAGAAGAAACTGCAGGAAGCCAAAGTGCTTATTGTAGGCGTGGGAGGGCTGGGCTCTCCCATCGCTCTCTACCTGGCAGGTGCTGGTGTGGGATGCCTGGGGCTGGTAGATGATGACTTAGTAAGCGTCACCAACCTGCAACGACAAGTGCTCTATTCCGAAAAGGGGTTAGGTAAACCCAAAGCTATCTGTGCTGCGGAACGGCTCTCCGCTCTTAACAGTGAGATCGAAATACACCCCTACGCTGCCCGGCTGACGAAAGACAATGCGTATGATATCATTCAGGAATATGATATAGTGGTGGATGGCTGCGACAACTTTGCCACCCGCTACCTGATTAACGACATTTGCATTGCACAGAAAAAGCCCTACGTATATGGTGCTATCTGCGGTTTTGAAGGACAGGTTTCTGTGTTCAACTACGGAAATCAAAAGAAAAACTACCGGGATCTTTATCCCGATGAAGAAGAAATGCAACGGATGCCTCCTCCACCCAAAGGAGTGATGGGGGTTACTCCTGCCATTGTAGGGAGCATTGAAGCTACGGAAGTACTGAAAATAATCTGTGGTTTTGGTGATGTTTTAGCCGGCGAACTATGGACAATTGACCTGCGGACACTGCAATCTAACAAATTTTCACTATAAAGGTTGGTTTCTGACATAGTTAATTAGTAACTTTGCTAAACAATCCAATTTTAACAAAAGAAATGAAACTAATTGTAGTTACCACCCCTACTTTCTTCGTCGAAGAAGATAAGATTATTACTGCTCTTTTCGAAGAGGGGCTGGATGTCCTACATCTTAGGAAGCCGGAGACTCCGGCTATGTATTCGGAACGGCTATTGACACTTATTCCGGATAAATATCACCGTCGCATCGTTACACATGAGCATTTTTATCTGAAAGAAGAATTCAACCTGATGGGAATCCACCTGAATGCACGTAACCCCAAAGAACCGCATGATTACTATGGTCATATCAGTTGTTCCTGCCATTCAGTGGAGGAGGTAAAAAACAGAAAGCACTTTTACGACTATGTTTTTATGAGTCCTATCTATGACAGCATCTCTAAAGTGAATTATTACTCAACATACACTGCCGAAGAGTTACGCGAAGCACAAAGAGCCAAGATTATCGACTCGAAAGTGATGGCATTGGGAGGTATCAATGAAGACAATTTATTGGAGATTAAGGATTTCGGTTTTGGAGGAGCTGTCGTCTTAGGAGATCTCTGGAATAGATTCGACGCTTGTCAGGACCAAAATTATTTAGCCGTAATCGAGCATTTCAAAAAGCTGAAGAAACTATCAGATTAATAAATATAGCCGATCATAAAACTAACTGGTTATGCTTCCTCATTTTATCCAATAAGAGAAGTGTTTTTCCCAATCATGAAATATTAAAAAGGGATATTCCTAAAATAATAAAATTTAAGGCAACTAATTC
>ULUC01036438.1_pt1 | contig 15417 bp, 10 predicted proteins | sample 1958151 | NCBI WGS metagenome assembly ULUC01 (sample SAMEA4835750, study PRJEB28245) | human gut metagenome | biome: gut microbiome; material: fecal sample | place: Denmark | collected 2008
TGTGAAATGAAAACGAAATTAAATAATGGAGAGATTTCTCCAAATGAATATTTTGAGTGGAAAATAACATGGCCTCAGGCATAAGAAAGTGAGATACATATGAAAAAAGTCCAAGAACCATCCTCTATCAAATACTATTACAAGGAATTGTTTAGTCATCATGGTGTAACTCCACAAAATAAAAATGCAAAAAAGTTCTTAATACGAGCATCCATAATGGATGTCTTCTTATTAGCACTGTGTATTTTGCTTTGCATTTTTAAAGACTCAGCATTTGTGCATTATTTTACAACCGGCTCTAACCTCACACATAACATTTATTTGGTTATGCTCATATATGCTTTTATCGCACTTCTCAGTTACATAATTTATCATATAATTTCATATAATTATGAGCTTAAACACAAACACGAGCTATTAAAAAAGAATATAAAAGGAGCTTATAATATACTTTCCCTGCTCTACAAGCTAATCCATTTCCCATGGATTTTACTAACGTACTTAGTTTTGAAAGTATTAGCATTTTTTAAAATACAAAGCCTTAAAGAATATCTTCCTATGCTTATTTGCGGATATTTATATTTTTTAATTATTGCATTAACTATGTTACAAGTATTATGTAAATATCTCGACAAACTTCTCTGTAACTACACTTTTCTTACTAATGATTGGGTTACTGAGAGTACATACTTATATATAATAGTATTTTTTTCAATTGTAATTAGTAAACATATACCCACTGGATTATTGAAAATAGTAATCCATCCATTTGCAAATAAAAATTCTACTGAATATAAAAGAATATTTAACCAATACCATCTACTAAACTACTATTTTCTAGTTGCTATTACTCTTGTTTTAAAAGCTTTAAATTTTACCGGTGAAGAAAAAACACTAATAGATGCTTTGTTCTACACGACAAATGCACTTACACTTTTTTCAACAGCACGTCAAAAAGCAAACATCTCTTCTTAGTACCATTTTAGTACCACAAGGCAAAAAACAAGCTCGCAAACGCCCATTTTACTAGGCTTTGCGAGCTTTTGAAAATTATTCGAACTCAATCGTTCCAGGTGGTTTACTAGTCAGATCATAGAATACTCTGTTGACCCCACGCACCTCATTTATAATTCTGCTCATGACTGTCTGGAGAACCTCGAATGGAATCTCTGCACTCTCTGCTGTCATGAAATCAATTGTGTTGACTGCACGAAGTGCAACCGCATAATCGTAAGTTCTTTCGTCACCCATAACACCAACGGAACGCATGTTAGTGAGGGCTGCGAAATACTGGTTTGGCATCCATACTGGAGCCTTGCCGTTAGCTTTCTTGTACTCAGCTACAGCCTTGTCAACCTCTGAACGGTAGATAAAGTCAGCGTCCTGAACGATACGAACCTTATCAGCTGTTACCTCGCCGATAATTCTGATTCCAAGTCCCGGACCTGGGAATGGCTGACGGAATACAAGATGTTCTGGTATTCCAAGCTCAAGACCAGCCTTACGAACCTCATCTTTGAAAAGGTTGCGGAGTGGCTCAATGATTTCCTTGAAATCAACGAAATCAGGAAGTCCTCCTACATTGTGATGAGACTTGATTACGGCTGATTCACCGCCAAGTCCGCTCTCTACAACGTCTGGATATATAGTTCCCTGTGCAAGGAAGTCAACTGCACCAATCTTCTTGGCTTCTTCCTCAAATACACGGATAAACTCTTCACCGATAATCTTTCTCTTAGCTTCTGGCTCAGTAACACCTGCAAGCTTAGAGTAATATCTTTCCTGTGCATTAACTCTTATAAAGTTAAGGTCGAACTGTCCTTCTGGTCCAAATACGCTCTCAACTTCATCGCCTTCATCTTTACGAAGAAGACCGTGGTCTACGAATACGCATGTAAGCTGCTTTCCAATAGCTCTTGAAAGAAGTCCGGCTGCAACAGATGAATCAACACCACCTGAAAGAGCAAGTAAAACCTTGCCATCGCCAACCTTCTCGCGGATTTCTTTAATTGTATTCTCAACAAATGCGTCCATCTTCCATGTTCCAGCACATCCGCATACTCCACGAACAAAGTTGTGAAGCATCTTGGTTCCTTCCTGAGTATGAAGAACTTCTGGGTGAAACTGGATTGCATAAAGATTCTTCTCTGTGCACTCTGCTGCTGCAACTGGGCAGTCTGCTGTGTGAGCAACAATCTTGAATCCTGGTGCAACCTGTGAGATGTAGTCAAAATGGCTCATCCACACAATAGTTTTCTCTGATACATCTGAGAATAAAGCACTGCTCTTATCTACAAATGTTTCTGTCTTTCCATACTCTCTTACTGGTGCCTTCTCAACCTTGCCGCCAAGCACATGCTGCATAAGCTGTGCGCCATAGCAAAGACCAAGTACAGGTACACCAAGTTCGAAAAGTTCTTTAGTACATGTTGGCGCGCCATCTTCATAACAGCTGTTAGGACCACCTGTAAGGATAATTCCCTTAGGATTCATGGCCTTAATCTGCGCCAGGTCTGTCTTGTAAGAATAGATCTCACAATATACATTACATTCACGGACACGGCGCGCAACCAGCTGGTTGTACTGACCACCGAAGTCAATGACAATAACTTTCTCCTGATCCATGATCAATCTCCAATCTTGTGTATTTATATATACATTATAGTTAAACTTGCCACTTATGACAAGCCTTAATTCTCCCCAATTCTTATCTTGCTAATTCTCCTCCAGACAATCCTTATCTATGCATCTTTCTCCCCAATTCTCTTCTTCACATAAGAATCCATCTTCTCTCTGACCATCGCCATCTTTCTGTTGGTCTCCTCATTATCAGAATGAAAATGCATAAGCTTTGCAAGATAGCCCTGCTCCACAGTAATCCTCACGCTCTCATCATACACAAGCTCATAAGCAAGTGATACATGACCAATAACAGTATCAGCTGGTGTACGTCTTATTGCCTTGAGTATGCAGTGTTCCTCGTAAAACGCTTTTAATACTTCATCTGTAATATCGCTCTTCATCAGTTCTTCAGTCGTAGTGTTATATATTTCTTCAAGTGGAGTATCAATATTAACCTTAAATATATCAACCTTATCAGCGTCACGAAGCACATTGCAGAATGCCTGCTCGCGGCGATTAAGTCCCTGCGGAATTCTGTACATATTGTGACACCTTATTGCAAGTTCAAGCATTTCCATGTCCGATTTATTCAATCTGTCATACAGAAATACTCCATCAGAACTATATCGATCCTCTAATGCTCCTGGCTTGTAGCCTGTACATTTGACCATTCCATTAAGAAAAGTACTGATAAGACCATCTTTGAACAACAGGTCTGCACCAAATTTTGCATGGTCAACAGAGTCCGCATCTGAAAATGTGTTATAACGCTTTATCTGTTCAAATCTTCCAACATCATGAAGCATTCCGGATAACCATGCCAGCTCAACATCATAGGCACACATTCCAGCTGCCTTTGCAATTCTTTCGCACAAAGCTGCAACTCTGTAAGTGTGGTCAATTTTTAATTTAATCTTAGGGTCATCTGCATTATAAGCTACTGTGTATTCTGCAAATGCTTTCTTAACATGCACTCTGTCAACATACACACGGTTTATCTTGGCATTTTCATAATAACCTTCAACATCAGCAACCTTTCCCTCATTCCATGTGTCTACAATATCAGGCACATCAGATAAAGAATGGCACACAACTGAAGTCAGTCTTCGGATGTCATCGTTAATCTCAATAGTATCAGGTATATGAATCACCTTCATGCCTGCTGCATATCCTGCTTTAATGCCATTAATACTGTCCTCAATGACTACACACTCTGACGGTTCACAGCCAATAAAGCCTGCTGCCCTTAAGAATATGTCCGGCTCAGGCTTTCCATGCTCAACCTCATCTCCATATACAACACCAGAAAGATAATCCCATGCTCCTATTCTGTGAAGACTCTTTTCAGCACTTAATTTCTGTGTTGAAGTTGCAACAGCACATTTGAGTCCATTATCCTTAATATAATCAAGCAGCATATGAAGCCCCGGCTTAACCGGAACTTCCTCTGTCTCCCTGATTTTGTAAACATGGTCTGTGCGCATTGTCCGCATTTCCCAGTAATCCTGCTCTCCATGATAATAATCATCAAAAAAGCTCTGACTAAGCTTTGCCGGTGCACCTTTAAAACTGTCGATAAGCCATAATGGCATCTCTACATTTTTCTGGGAAGCTGCCCACAGCCAGCCAAGATTAGACTGATTTTCCGTATCAATCATAACTCCGTCCATATCAAAGATAATCCCTTTTATCATAACTGCCTCCATTCTACTCCTCAAAATATCAAACCGACATCCCTTGCATACACTTCCCAGATATACGTTCATTCACTTCTTAATCTTACTTCTCTTCCAGATACTTCTTAACATACTGTCCGGTATAAGACTTCTTAACCTTAACAATCTCCTCAGGCGTTCCCTTGGCAATAACAGTTCCGCCGCGGTCGCCACCCTCTGGTCCCATATCTATAATATAATCTGCTGTCTTAATAACATCAAGATTATGTTCAATAACAACTACAGTGTTGCCACCCTCTGCAAGCCTGTGAAGGATATTGACAAGCTTGTGGACATCGGCAAAATGCAGTCCGGTTGTAGGCTCATCAAGAATATATATAGTCTTTCCTGTGCTTCTTCTTGAAAGCTCTGTTGCAAGCTTGATTCTCTGTGCCTCACCACCTGAAAGCTCAGTTGATGGCTGTCCAAGCTTGACGTAAGACAAGCCAACCTCGTTGAGAGTCTCAATCTTTCTTCTTATACTTGGCACATTTTCAAAGAAATCAACTGCATCCTCAATAGTCATGTCAAGAACATCATATATGCTCTTATCCTTGTATTTTACTTCAAGAGTTTCTCTGTTGTAACGCTTACCCTCGCAGACTTCACAAGGTACATACACATCCGGCAGGAAATGCATCTCTATCTTGATAATACCGTCGCCTGAACATGCCTCACATCTTCCACCTTTAACATTAAAGCTGAATCTGCCCTTCGTATATCCTCGCTCCTTCGCGTCCTTAGTCGTTGCAAACAGGTCTCTTATCATGTCAAATACACCTGTATAGGTTGCCGGATTAGACCTTGGTGTTCGTCCAATTGGTGACTGGTCAATATTAATGACCTTATCAAGCTGCTCTATTCCGTCAATTCCATCATGGTCGCCTGCAATACATCTCGCCCTGTTAAGCGACTTTGCAAGGTGCTTGTAAAGAATCTCATTAACAAGTGAACTCTTGCCTGAGCCTGACACACCTGTTACGCATGTGACAACTCCAAGCGGAATATCTACATCAATATTCTTAAGATTATTCTCCCTTGCGCCTCTAACCTTAATCCAGCCAGCAGGCTTTCTACGCTCTGCCGGTACAGGTATCTTGATTCTTCCTGACAGATATGCGCCTGTAAGTGAGTCCTTGCACGCCATAATGTCCGCAGCAGTTCCTGTTGCGACAACTTCTCCACCATTTCTTCCTGCGCCTGGTCCGATATCCACAATATAATCGGCTGCAAACATAGTATCCTCATCATGTTCAACGACAATAACTGAGTTACCAAGATCGCGCAAATGTGTCAGAGTTCCAAGCAGCTTGTCATTATCCCTCTGGTGAAGTCCGATACTTGGCTCATCAAGAATATAAGCAACTCCTACAAGACCTGAACCAATCTGTGTTGCAAGCCTGATTCTCTGTGCTTCACCGCCTGACAGAGTTCCTGTGGCACGCGAAAGTGCCAGATAATCAAGTCCTACATCTACAAGGAACTTAATTCTCGCCTTGATTTCCTTAAGAATCTCTGCACCAATAAACAGCTGTCTCTCTGAAAGCTTCATATTCTCAAGGAATTCCTGAAGCTTTATAATAGACATGTTAGTAATCTCATATATGTTCTTATCTGCAATAGTAACAGCAAGTGAAGACGGCTTAAGTCTCTGTCCGTGACAGGCAGAACAAGGTCTTATTCTCATAAATTCCTCATACTGCTGCTTAGTATTATCAGAATATGTCTCTCTGTATCTTCTCTCCATATTCTTAATAAGACCTTCAAATGCGACATCATATACACCCTCTCCGCGCTGGCCTTTATATTTAACCTTTACAGAATGTCCCTTAGTACCATTGATAATAATATCCTTAATATCATCAGGATAATCCTTGAATGGTGTCTTTAATGAAAATCCATATTCCTCTGCAAGTGCATCAAGAATCGCCCTGCTAAAGCTGCCCTCATCCTTAGATGACTGCCATCCCATTCCGACAATAGCACCTTCATCAATGCTGAGACTCTCATCCGGTATAAGCAGCTCTGCATCAAACTTCATTGTATAACCAAGTCCAAAACAGTCCGGGCATGCGCCAAATGGATTGTTGAACGAAAAGCTTCTTGGCTCAACCTCATCAACACTTATACCACAGTCTGGGCAGGAAAAGCTCTGGCTGAAATTAAGTGTCTCACCATCAATAACATCTACTGTCATAAGACCTTCGGCAAGCTTAAGAGCTGTCTCAATAGAATCTGTAAGTCGTTTCTGGATTCCGTCTCTTACAGAAAGTCTGTCTACAACAATCTCAATATTATGCTTCTTATTCTTATCAAGCTTAATATCGTCTGTCAGCTCGTACATGCTTCCATCAGCAATAACACGCACAAATCCGCTCTTCTTTGCCTGTTCAAATAGCTTTACATGTTCACCCTTTCGTCCACGGACAACAGGTGCAAGAATCTGAATCTTAGTTCTTTCAGGAAGTGCCATAATAACATCAACCATCTGGTCAACTGTCTGTTTGTTGATTTCGCGTCCACATTTTGGACAATGCGGAATACCAATTCTTGCATAGAGAAGTCGGAAATAATCATATATTTCTGTAACAGTTCCTACTGTAGAACGCGGATTTCTGTTAGTTGACTTCTGGTCTATAGATATAGCCGGTGAAAGTCCTTCAATACTGTCAACATCCGGCTTTTCCATCTGTCCCAAGAACTGTCTTGCATATGAAGACAGTGATTCCATATATCTTCTCTGACCTTCCGCATATATTGTATCAAATGCAAGACTCGACTTTCCCGAACCTGAAAGTCCTGTAAGCACAACAAGCTTGTCTCTTGGAATATCAACATCTATTCCTTTAAGATTATGCTCTCTTGCGCCCTTTATCCTTATGCAGTTCTTGTAACTGCCTCTTTCTATCTCTTTCTTTAACTTACTATCAGCCATGTTTTTTTCCTTCATAAATATATTTATTAATCTCAATCATCTTGTCACGAAGCTGTGCAGCCTCCTCAAAGTTAAGCTCTGCTGCTGCCTTACGCATGTTCTTCTCAACCTGCGTCTTAACCTTCTCAAGCTCTTTGATGCTCATAGATTCATAATCAACCTTAAGCTTTCCGGAAGCATCACCCGGCTCCGCTGCCTTGCTTATACTTATCAGATCTCTTACTGCCTTCTTGATTGTCTGTGGAGTAATTCCATGCTCATCATTATACTCCTGCTGAATCTTTCTTCTTCGTTCTGTCTCTGAAATAGCCTTTTCCATAGATTCAGTAATCTTGTCTGCATACATGATAACATGTCCCTCTGCATTTCTTGCAGCTCGACCAATCGTCTGTATAAGCGATGTCTCTGTTCTTAAGAAGCCTTCCTTATCAGCATCAAGTATTGCAACAAGGCTGATTTCAGGAATATCCAGACCTTCTCGTAGCAGGTTGATTCCAACAAGAACATCAAATCCATCAAGACGCATATCTCTTATAATCTTCTGACGCTCAAGCGTATCAATATCTGCATGAAGATACTTAACCCTGATTCCTGCCTCTTTAAGATAATCAGTAAGGTCCTCCGCCATTCTCTTGGTAAGTGTAGTAACAAGCACCTTGTTCTTCTTGGCAGTTTCCTTATTAATCTCTGATATAAGGTCATCAATCTGTCCTTCAATCGGCTTAACAGTTATCTCCGGGTCAAGAAGTCCAGTAGGTCTGATAACCTGCTCGGTTCTCATAAGTTCATGCTCTGCCTCGTATGTGCTTGGTGTTGCTGATACAAAAAGCATCTGTGAAATCTTGCTCTCAAACTCGCTGAAATTAAGAGGTCTGTTGTCCTTCGCAGATGGCAGTCTGAAGCCATAATCTACAAGCGTAGTCTTTCTTGACTGGTCACCGGCATACATGCCTCGAATCTGCGGAATAGTGATATGCGACTCATCCACAATAATAAGAAAATCATCTGGAAAATAATCCATCAGCGTATACGGAGGACACCCTGCCGGAAGTCCTGCCAGATGTCTTGAATAATTCTCTATTCCTGAACAAAAGCCTGTCTCCTGCATCATCTCTATATCAAAATTCGTTCTCTCTTCAATTCTCTGTGCCTCTAGAAGCTTATCCTCACTCTTGAAATACTTCACTCTCTCGGCAAGCTCTGCCTTGATATTCTCAATCGCAGCGTCCATCTTCTCCTTCTCAACAACATAATGTGAGTTAGGGAATATCGCAATATGTTCAAGAACGCCTTTAACTTCGCCTGTAAGGGAATCTATCTCACTTATTCTGTCCACTTCATCACCAAAGAATTCAACTCTTATGGCATCACCTGATGATGATGATGGATACACTTCAACAACATCGCCTCTTACCCTGAAGGTTCCTCGCTTAAAATCCTGGTCGTTCCTTACATACTGGATATCAATAAGCTTTCTTATGCAATCATCCCTGTCCTTCTCCATTCCCGGACGAAGCGAAATAACCATGTTCTTATAATCAATCGGCGCACCTAATCCATATATACATGAAACCGAAGCAACGATAATAACATCATTTCTTTCAGAAAGTGCCGCTGTTGCCGAATGTCTTAATTTATCAATTTCATCATTAATAGATGAATCCTTCGCAATATAAGTGTCACTCTGAGGTACATAGGCCTCTGGCTGGTAATAATCATAATAGGAGACAAAGTACTCAACCGCATTCTCTGGAAAGAACTCCTTCATCTCCCCATACAACTGCGCTGCAAGTGTCTTATTATGGCTTATAATAAGTGTAGGTTTCTGAACATTCTGTATAATGTTCGCCATTGTAAATGTTTTACCAGAACCAGTTACACCAACTAGAGTCTCAAACTGATTGCCTTCCTCAAAGCCCTTTGTAAGTGCTTCAATAGCCTGCGGCTGGTCGCCCATCGGCTTAAAATCCGAATGTAATACAAATCTGTCCATAAAGCCCTCCCTATTTTGCGAAGCAAAATCCGAACCCCTTGGTGAGGAGAGGGATTTTGCCCTCCTTGTTTTCTGAAAGAAAATGCATTTCCCTCATTATACAATATAACAGCCAAAAAGTACAGAACAAACATTCGATTTGCCCTGTACTTTATTCCATACCTCTATATTCGTTATTCTGCTGCGCTGACACTCATTTTTCCATTGAGATACTCTACTGCTGCCTTCAACTGCACATCTTCAGTCGCATCATCCGGAAGCTCCACAATACTGTCAGGTGTCACTCCCTTGCCGTGAATATCCTGTCCCTTAGGAGTAAAATATTTGGCGATTGTATACTTAACCGCACTTCCATCAGTAAGCGGACGGATTGTCTGCACAATGCCCTTACCAAATGTCTGTGTTCCAATTATCTGTGCCTTATCATAATCCTGCATTGCACCGGCAAATATCTCAGATGCACTTGCACTATTGCCATTTACCAAAACTGCCATCGGAATATTAAGCTCATGATTATCAGAACCTGAATATTCCTGTCTCTTACCAGACTTAGTCTCTGTATACACGATAAGTCCGTTCGGAAGAATATAATCTAGCATATCAGCCACAGTCTTAAGAACTCCACCAGGATTATTTCTTATATCAATTACAAGTCCTGTAATTCCCTGCTTCTGAAGGTCATCAACAGCTGATTCAAACTGCTCTGTTGTAACATCATCAAACTGTGAAATATAAATATAACCTATATTATTCTCAAGCACCTCTGATGAAACAGTCTTAATATCAATCTTGTCTCTTGTAACTGTGAAACTCAGCTTCTCGCCATTTCTCATAACAGTAAGGTTAACATCTGTACCCTTCTCGCCCTTAATAAGGGCAACTGCTACAGAAAGGTCCATTCCTGTAATATCCTCACCATTAACCTCTGTTACCTTATCTCCATTTCTGATACCAGCCTTATATGCCGGTGCATCCTCATATGCCTCAGATATAAGTATTGAACCATCATCAGCCTTCTGGCATACCGCACCAATTCCATAGAAAGAACCTGATGTTGACTCCATCATCGACTTATATTCTTCAGGCGTATAATAAACAGTATATTTATCACCATATGCAGCAAGATATGCCTTAAAAATGTTGTCTGCAGCCTTTTCATCATCTACATCATCAAAGTAGAATCCATCTCCAAGCAGCGAATCCAAAGCATTCAGCTTACCTTCAACCTTAGTTCCGATTCCTTCATTATCACTTGTTCCAACATCCTGGACATATATACGTCCGTCAATTCCAATATGAAGATTACCACTTCTTATAAGTCCCATGAATACGCATGACAACGCCAGTATCACAACCAGCAGTGTTGCCACAACACCAATAATAACGCCTTTGCCTAAAGCATGTTTTCTCTTTCGTTCCTGTGCGGCCCCTTCCGAAGAAAAAGGTCTGTTATTATCATATTCCATTGAGTCCTCCTATTAAGTTGAATTATTTATTTAAAATATGGCATAGGATTAACATATGAATCATTGAGCCTTACATCAAAATGCAGATGTGCGCCAAATGAATTACCCGTATTACCCATAACACCAAGCTTCTGTCCTTTCGTCACCTGGGCTCCTACTGATACATTTAAACTATCAAGATGCAGGTATCTCGTATACAGTCCATTACCATGATAAATCATCACATAATTACCCGCTGTTGAGTAACCCTCGCTCTGTCTGTGTGCAATAACAACTTTACCGTCATAAGCTGCATATACAGGATCACCTGAAACTCCTGCCCTGACCGCTCCAATATCCACACCTTTATGCGGTGAAGTTCTGTCAGATGTATCTCCGTATGGAGAAGTTATTCTTGTACTTGTTGTTGGCCATTTGAAAGTTCCGCCATCATATCTGTTAGACGGAGTAACTCCGCTTGCTTCCTCTGCCTTAATCTTGGCTGTTATAGAAGCAATCTCTGAATCGAGCTTCTTCTCGTCAGCTTCGAGCTGTTTCTTATAAGCCACCTGATCAGCCGTATTCTTACTCAAAGCATTAAGCTGGGCAGTCTTCTCATTCTGGACAACCTCAAGTGCATCAACCTGTGCCTGAAGTGCCTCCTGACTGGCAGTCAGAGTCTCTTTATCTTCTTCAAGCTTTACTTTAGAAGATGATATCAGATTAATCGTTGACTGATATTCCTCAAGCATCTGTCTGTCATACTCTGATATCTTATTAATATACTCAAATTTATTAAGCATATCCGCCATACTCTGTGATGATAAAAGCACTTCAACATATGTATAATCATTATGCTCATACATAAACTGGATTCGAAGCTTCATAGCCTCATACTGGCTTTCCTTATCAGCCTCAGCCTGCTCAAGCTGTGCCTGTGTCTCCTCAATCTCAGCCTCTAATGTTGCAATCTGGGTATTAATATCATCTAATGACGCTGACAATTCTCCCATCTGGGCATCCAGTCCCTGAATAAGAGATGTAAGATCTGAACTCTGCGCCTTAAGCTGAGCAATCTTGTCTTCTGTTTCTTTCTTTTTATTCTGTATATCATTCTGCTGGTTCTGGGCATTCTTCAGATCCGACTTATTATCTCCAAATGTAACCTGTGCAAAACAATACGGTATAAGCAGCATTACAATCATGAGTGCCGCTGTTATTTTCTTTATTAAATTGTTCCAAAACAGTGCTTTCTCCATACAGCCACTCCTTTACCATAATTAAAATGTTTTCTAAAAACAAACAGGGACTTCTGCATCCGTTTGCAAAAGCCCCCAAAAACTATCCGAAACTATACATCGGCATGCTTTCTTACAGCGAAGAAACTTCCTATAAGACCAATACCAATTCCAAGAATAACTGCTACCGGAATAAGTACCTCAAATACTTCTGATGCTGGCATAAATGCTAATATATTCTGTAAAACAGAGAATTTTCCAAGAACAAAATTAACAACTCCACCATAAATATATCTCAATATTGCTACCGGAATAATAGCACCTATAAGTCCTATAACGATACCTTCTACGAAGAATGGTGCATTAACAAATGCATCCGTAGCTCCTATATATTTCATGATTGATATCTCATCTTTTCGTACTGTAATACCAATTACAATTGTATTAGTAATAAGGAATATAGATACCGCAAGAAGAACAACAATTACTGCAACTGCAACATAACTTACAAGTCTTGCTGCACTGGCAAGTCCGCTTGCTGTAACCTCTGAACGGTTAACCTGTCTTATTCCATCCTTATTCTCAAGGTACTTAACCAGTGTACCCTGATTACTTGCATCCTTAAGATATACTTCATAAGAAGAAGAATTAGCTAAAGGATTATCATCCTTGAAGCCTTCTGCAAGTTCAGGATATGCGGCGAAATACTCACCCTTGAAGCTTTCCCATGCATCATTAGCTGATACATACTGAACTCTTGATACTTCTTCTCTTTTGCTGATTTCATCTCCAAGCTTCTTAATATCCGTCTCACTGAGATTTTCGTCAAAGAAAACTGTTACACAGACCTCTGTCTCAGCCTTCTTAATCATATACTGAAAATTAACCACTATAGAATAGAATACTCCAAAAAGGAATATACATGCTGTAATTGTTGCTATTGATGCCAGTGAGAACATCTTATTACGATGGATATTCTTAAATCCATCTTTAATATGATATGCTAATGACCTAATCTTCATAGAAATAACCACCCTTTTCCTGATCGCTGATAATCTTTCCTTCACTCATAGTAATAGTTCTCTTCTTCATCTGCTGAACTATCTCCATATTATGGGTAACTACAAGTACTGTTGTTCCCTGCTTATTAACCTGATTAAGAATCTTCATAATTTCATTAGAATTGGCAGGATCAAGGTTACCTGTTGGCTCGTCGCACAACAATATAGCCGGCTTGTTAACCAGCGCTCTTGCAATTGCGATTCTCTGCTGCTCACCACCTGATAACTCATTAGGAAAAGCCTTATATTTGTCAAGAAGTCCTACCATGGAAAGCATCGCAAGTACTCTTGACTTAATCTTTCTGTTAGGAGCTTCTACTACCTTCTGTGCAAATGCGATATTCTCATATACATTTCTGTCTGGTAACAGACGGAAATCCTGGAATACTACACCAATATCTCTTCTAAGATACGGAAGCTTCTTTCTTGTTATCTTGTTGAGATATTTCTTATTAACATATATCTTACCTGATGTAGGATCTAATTCCTTAAGTAATAGTTTGATAAGAGTCGACTTACCTGAACCACTCTTACCTACTATAAATACGAATTCACCTTTCTGGATGTGAAGATTAATTCCATTAAGCGCAGCAACGCCAGTGGAATATGTCTTCGTAACATCTTCCATGATTATCATGTATCATTTCCTCCAAAAATCACTAAAATGTATCTTTACTTTCCATATACTTCATGTACTTAACTACCATAAGAGCAATCTTAAATGTTATTGCATCATCAAACACTCTGAGGTCAAGCCCGGTTATCTTCTGTATTTTATCAAGTCTGTAAACAAGTGTATTTCTATGAATGTAAAGCTGTCTTGATGTTTCTGAAACATTAAGGCTGTTCTCAAAGAACTTGTTAATTGTTGACAAAGTCTCATCATCAAAATCATCAGGAGCCTTTCCTTCAAATATCTCCTTAATGAACATCTGACATAATGGTATAGGAAGCTGATATATAAGACGACCTATTCCTAATCTGTTGTAAGCAACAACATTCTTATTGCTGTAGAAAATCTTTCCCACATCAAGTGCCATCTTAGCTTCCTTGTAAGATCTTGAAACCTCTCTTATATCATTAACAATTGTACCATAAGCAACATGTGCCGCACTCATCGCCTCAGTGCTTAACATATCAATTATAACATCTGCTGTCTTGTCAAGTTCATCATATGACTCATTGCCTTTAACTTCCTTAACAAGAATTATACTCTTCTCGTCAACTGCTGTAATGAAATCTCTTGTCTTATTAGCAAAAAGTGTTCTTACTGTCTCTAAAGCATTAGTATCCTTCTCGTGCTTAGTCTCAATAATATATACAACTCTCTTAACATCAGTTTCAATATGAAGTTTCTCTGCTCTTGTATACATATCAACGCGAAGAAGATTATCAAGAAGAAGATTCTTAATAAAGTTATCTTTATCGAATCTCTCCTTATATGCTACAAGCAGATTCTGTATCTGGAATGCAGCAAGCTTTCCAACCATATATACATCATCACTTGTTCCTCTTGCCATGATTATATATTCAAGGTTGCCTTCGTCTTCAACCTTAAAAAACTGAAAACCATTAACTGCCTGACTCTCTGCTGGCGAATCAATAAAACTAATCGCATCCGCAAGGCATTCTGAAACATTATCAAAAGTCTTGGCTGCAACATTCTTATCTGCATCCACAATGCACAAATCCACTCGTGAAATAGCCTTAAGTCCCTCTACAGTTGTCTGTAAAATTCTATTAGATATCATTGTTATCCCTTTCTGTCTACCACTTACCTTTTATTCGTACATATTCTATCTTATTGTAAAGCAAAACGGCAAAAAAAAAAAGGGGAAATGCAAATTTATTGCATTTCCCTTTCATAATTAAGATTCATTTAATAATTAGTGTGTGATAACGATTTCTGTTTCCTTATCAAATACATGAAGTCTTTCAACATCCATAGCAAATGTTACTTCATCACCTGGTCTTGCTGTTGTACGAGGATTAACCTTAGCTGTACATGTTACATCACCAATTTCATAGTGAAGGTTAACTTCTGCACCAAGTAATTCGTATACCTTAACTGTAGCTGTGAACTTAGAATCAGCATTCTTTGCGATGAATTCTGCATCATCCTTAACATCTTCTGGACGGATACCAACTACAACTGTCTTACCAACATAGTTGCCATCGATAAGCTTCTTGCTCTTCTCAGCTGGAAGTGTAATTGTAACTGTATCAGAAAGTACAAGGTCAACCTGTGAACCATTAGCCTTAACTTCTGCATCGATAAGGTTCATCTGAGGTGATCCGATGAATCCAGCAACGAAGATGTTGTTAGGTGTATTGTAAAGGTTCTGAGGTGTATCTACCTGCTGAATGATACCATCCTTAAGAACTACGATTCTTGTACCAAGTGTCAT
>ULUC01029607.1_pt1 | contig 15059 bp, 17 predicted proteins | sample 1958151 | NCBI WGS metagenome assembly ULUC01 (sample SAMEA4835750, study PRJEB28245) | human gut metagenome | biome: gut microbiome; material: fecal sample | place: Denmark | collected 2008
CATCGGTTCTTTTGTTATAGGTTTACCTCAACAGTAACGAAAATTCCGCAAAGGTCCGTGATGATGAGCAAAGTGGTGACAGCAACAGTATCATAAACCAGAAGAAAATGCTGGAGAAATATGCAACCGAACAGGGATTTACCAATCTGCTTCATTATTTTATATTCTGAAACGTTCGAAGCATGCGAAATACCTGTTCCACCGTATCGGTCATATTCTGTTTTGCATGGTCGGTCTGCATGGCATCTTCAAGCGAAATAACGCCCCGCACAATCGGAAAAAAGGCATCAATTCCTGCTGCATGACAGGCTTTTGCATCCTCTGTCACGCAGCCGGAAAATGCAAGCACAGGTTTTTGAAATTCTCTGGCAATCTTTGCAACGCCGACAGGCGCTTTCCCCATGACGGTCTGACCATCCAGACAGCCTTCTCCGGTGATGACAATATCTGCATTTTTTATATAGTCGGAAAGATGTGTTTCTTCCAGAATGATGTTTACACCGGATTCCAGAGTGGCATGGAAAAAGGTGAGAAAAGCAAACCCAAGACCGCCGGCAGCCCCGGCTCCTGCATGCGCGGGATTCGTTTCCGGAAAGCTTTTTCCGGCGAGTGCGGCATAGGAGGAAAGCCACTGGTCCATCTGCTGGATCATGGCAGGATCTGCGCCTTTTTGCGGACCGAAAACGGCACTGCATCCATGCGGACCGCAGAGCGGATTTGTCACATCGCAGGCAATCCGAAACGTACACTCTTTCAGTTCCGGCAGTACATGGGAGTCTGAAATCACAGCCAGATCCCTTAAGCCCAGAGCACCATGACGTACCGGAACCCCTTCCTGATCCAGCAGGTCAAATCCCAGTGCCTGCAGCATACCGATTCCTCCATCGTTTGTGGCACTTCCGCCGATTCCTATAATAAAATGTCTGCAGCCTCTGGCAATGGCGTCTCTGATGACTTCCCCAACCCCGTAGGTCGTTGTATACAAAGGATTCCGTTCGGTTTCGGAAAGGAGTGTAATTCCGGCAGCTCCGGACATTTCGATGACTGCAGTTTTTCCAGCATCCAGAATGCCGTAACTGCAAAGTACCGGTTTTTCAAGAGGCCCGGTTACGCATACCTGTGTGCATGTGCCGCCACAGCCAAGCGTCAAAGCGTCCACCGTGCCTTCGCCACCGTCTGCAAGTGGGCGGATGGCGATATCTGCATCCGGATATATGCGCCGGATTCCGGCAGAGGCACTTTCCCCGGCTTCGAGGGAAGTCATGCTTCCTTTAAAAGAATCGATGGCAATAACAACGTTCATGTATACTCTCCTCCTGATATCTGATGGTTGTATTACAATGGTGTGCAGCACTGTCAAAGTTATTGCAATGTGTAAGTACGCGTATAATAAATTTTACAGCATTTTCTTACGACACCTGTCAGTATAACGACGCCAAGCATACCAAGAAAGGCTTCCAGGCTAAAATAGCAGACAATAAATCCGGCAGCGACAGCGAGTATAAGTGCAATCTGTACACTTTTCTGACTGGCGAGAGCCTCAATCTGCTGTGCGCGTTCATCATGGCGTTCGTTGTACAGACGTTTTAACAGTGCTTCATCTTTGAGCGCTTTGCTGTTTTTACAAAACTGCAGTATTACAAAAATTTCCACTACAATAACCAGACCAAGTACAAACCCATGCACAAATTCTGCAGAGTGCGGATTTGTGTAGGCAGAGGTCAGTACACCGGAGGTGTTGGTACACTGTGCAATTAGAAAAAGCGCTGCGATAATCAGATAGAAACGGTTCTGTGTTTTGATTTCCTTTTTCATTTTTTCCATTTTCTTTTCCATAGTAAATTACTCCTCATTCTCAATTTCACTGAAGTCAAAAACTTCTTCAATCGTTAAGTTAAAGTGATGTGCGATTTTATAGGCGAGTCCTAAAGAAGCGGTATATTTACCTACTTCAATAGAGGTGATTGTCTGGCGGGTAGTTCCCACGATATCTGCCAGTTCGCTTTGCGATAGTTTATTGGCTTTGCGCAATTCTTTGATACGGTTTTTCATTGGTGATCCCCTTTTGTTGAACATCAGCCCATGCAAAATTTGCTTTCAGCAAATGGGCTGACACTATCGTTTTGCATAGCTTGCTTTGCAAAAATAGAATAGTATACTTTGCATAAAATGTCAAGCAAACTTTGCAAAAAAAGTAAAAGGTTGACATATGTTTACCTAAGTGCTACGATGAGGTAAACAAAAGATTACCAAATGGGAAGATGAAAGGAAAAGAGAGACGGTATGGAAGAAAAAACAATGCTTTCGCAGGGAGAATGGAGAATTATGAATCTGCTCTGGAAGAAGAAAAACCGCACGATCATGGAGATGGTCGAGGATTTTGCAGGGGTGACGGACTGGGATAAACATACGCTTATTGTCATGTTAAAACGCATGGAGGCAAAAGGCGTGGTTGCCTACGAAACCGTCGGACGTGCAAAACATTACTATCCGGTCGGAAAACAGGCGGATTTTGTGCAGCAGGAAACAAAGAGTTTTTTGGACAGGGTATATCGGGGAAGTTTTGGAGAGATGCTTACGACAATGGTAAAACAGGAACAGCTCAGCGAGCAGGATCTAAAACAATTGCGGCAGCTTTTGGAAGAGACAGAAGAGAAAGGGTAAATATATGGGAAAGTATGTGTTAGCAGCGGTTCTGGTTTCTTCTTTGTTAACCTTGTTTCTTTTACCTGTAAGGAAAGGCCTGCGTAGATTTGTGGGAAGTATCGGAGTTTATGCATTGTGGCTGTTTGTGGCGATCAGCCTGCTTTTGCCATTTCCACAGATGGTTTATAAGGCGGTAGCAGGAAGAGAACTTTTTCAACAGCAAAGCAAATTCAGTGTAATGAATCTTGTGGATCTTGCGCAGAAAAATCAGAAAGCTGTGGATAACAAATCAGAAAATGAATATAACTCAGTAAAAAAGACATCTTTATCCACGGGGGAAACAGCGCAGAATAAACTTTCACAACAAGGGGATATAATTGATGAAAGCAGTCGAACAGATCCTGCACGATTAAAGGAGGAAGAAGTACAGACATGGAAGGATTATGTGAAAACATATGGGTTATATGAAATCTGGCTTTTAGGCTTTTTGCTTCTTGCGGTCAGACAGTTTGTGCAGGAAAGAAAATTCAGAAAATATCTGCTGGAGGAAAGAAGCTGTGTATCTGTACAAAGTACAATTGAAAAAGGCAGCAGACGGACATGTTATGGAATACCGTTGGAAGGAAGCCCGTTTTTGTTTCGTTCGCGTGGAATAAAGCTGGATATTTATCTTCCGGAGCAGATACTTCCAGAAGATGAAGTTGTTGACTATGCTGTTTTGCATGAATCGATGCATCAGAGACATGGGGATATCTGGTGGTCGTATTTGCGAAATTTTCTTGTTGCGCTTTATTGGTTTCATCCACTGGTCTGGCTGGCAGCAAGGTTGTCACGGGAAGATTGTGAACTCGCATGTGATGAGGCTGTGGCGGCACAATTATCGGAGAAGCAGAAAACTGCATATGGAAAAAGTCTGTTGTTTGTCGCGGCTTTGCAGCATAAAACGGGCTTTTTCTCAGTAGCAACAAATATGCAGGGGAGTAAATCACAATTGGAAAAACGAATCCGCTGTATATGCAGTAAACAAAGAAAGAGCAAATGTGTCACTGCACTGGTACTTATTCTTGCAATCGCACTTTGTGGATGCGGCATGACCACTTCGGTAAAAACCAGTCATGCGGACACAGAAACAGTAACACTAACAGAATCAGGCACAGAAATGGACACAGAAACAGTAACGCAGAGACAGACTGTGATGGATATCACGCTTGAGGTACCAAAAGGTCTGACATTAGAAAGTTATGATGCGGCGCTTGGCGATTATGGCGGATGCCTGTTGAAACCGGATGCGTATGTTGGAGGTTATGCGCCAGATGAATGGAAAGCCGCCGGATATGTCATGCGCTTTTCTACACAAAACAATGAGGGAAGTTTTGGTGTTTTGTGGCAGGGGGATCAGATTTCGGATGTTACCATCCAGTGGAACCACACAGAGATGAAAAGGCTGGGAAATCTGTCTGGATTAGCATCTTCGGCTTATCTGATACAGACGGAACATGATCTGTATACGGCGGCGGAATGGAGTGAATTGGAGAACACAGAAAATGCGGAACCGGTAAGCAACTATTGGTGTATTATGATGGCAAGGAAGGGCGATGCATATGGATATGCAATTGCATTAAATGCAAAAAATTATACGAAGCAGGATACAATTGCTTTTGCGAAAACTGTACAGTACGACAAATAAAATATAAAATGTGGTTGCAACAACATATTCTTTTCCTGTTTTTGTGTATATTGTAACGGAAGAATGAAAAAACTGTTTGTAAGAGAGTCTATATAAATGGGAAAGGATAAAATCATGGAACACAACAAGCGGGTAGAACAGATCAAAACATATCTGGAGCGGCTGAGCGCCGGGGAAGAATTGGAAAAAGTAAGGGCGGATTTCGCAAAAGAATTTAAAGAGGTTGATCCGGCAGAGATCATGCAGGCGGAGCAGGAACTTCTGCAAGGTGGCACACCGCTTGAGACCGTGCAGAAATTGTGTGATGTCCATGCGGCACTGTTCCGCGGCGCAACGAGTGAGGAAAAAGTTGCCAACGCGGAAAAAGCGGTTGCGGCATCGGTAAAAGAGAAAAAGCTGGCGGCTACCGCGGCTTTAACCGGAATCACCGGACATCCGCTGCAGACGTTTACCCACGAAAATGAAGTGTTGGAAAACGTCATCTGGGAATGCAGGAACGAAATAGAGAAAACCAATACCCTTTCACCGGAGCGGTTTGGAAAGCTGCGGGAAGTTGCGATCCATTATGCAAAGAAAGGGGATCTTCTGTATCCACACCTGAAAGTAAAATACGGGATCAGCGGTCCGTCGGATGTGATGTGGACAACCGATGATGAGATCAGGGATGAACTGGCGGCACTGGCAAAGCAGCTGCCGGTTCAAAAGACGGAAGATCACTGGCTGGAACGTTTTCGCATTGTGTTGCAGCGCGTGGAGGATATGATCTACAAGGAAGCCAATATTTTCTTCCCGAATTGTGCCCTGAATTTCACGGAGGAAGAGTGGTTTGGAATTTACCGCGATTCGAAAGATTATCCGGTCTGCTTTGGTGTGGAAAATGCGACATGGGAGGCGGCAGAGAAGTATCTGCATACAGAAAATTGCAGTAAAGATGTAAGGAATGGAGAAATCATCATGCCGGGCGGGCACCTGACCGTTGCGCAGCTTACCGCAATGCTCAACACGATTCCGATGGAGATCACATTTGTCGATGAGGACAATATCAACCGCTTTTTCAATGAAGGACCAAAGGATTTCAAGCGTCCGGGCATGGCGATCGACCGCGAGGTATTTTCCTGCCATCCTCCGAAAGTGGAGCAGCAGGTGCGTCACATTATCGGGGAATTCCGGAAGGGGACGCTCGACAAAGTGCCGATCTGGATGGAGAAAAACGGAAAAACCATGCTGGTTACCTATATGGCGGTGCGGGATGCTGCAGGCACATATCTCGGGACCATGGAGCTGGTGCAGGATATGGGCTTTGCAAAAGAGCATTTCCTTTCCGACGTAAAAGCAAAAGAAGCAGCGCTGCGCGCAGGTATGGAAGATTAACTTATTTTTGTTTTTCCATATGATTTAATTCCGGAATCACGGTAGCAAGCATCGTGAGAAAGCACAGGCTTCCACCGATCACATTTGAGACCGGTTCCGCCATAAACACACCTCTTGTTCCCATGCCAAGCGCATATGGGAGCAGGTAGGTCAGCGGCACAACAATAAATACCTTACGAAGCAGGGAGAAAAAAATCGCCTGCTTCTTTTTATTTAATGATTTAAATGTGGTCTGTCCGATGTATTGCAGATCCATGAAAATAAATGCGGCAAAATAAAGTTTTAAGGCAGGAACCGCGTCTTTGATCAGCTCGCTGTCAGAACTGAAAATCCCGATAAGGAAATGCGGTGCAACGATAATGACCGACCACATGGCGGCGGTATACACAAAGATCATAACCGCCATTGTACCGATTGCCTGTTTTACACGCTTCGGGCGGTGCGCCCCGTAATTGTAGCTTAAAATCGGGGAACTTCCCTCATTCATGGCATAAATTGGTGTCTCGACAAGCTGCCGGACGCTGGAGATGATTGTCATCACGGAGATATAGATATCGCCTCCGGTCACGGAGAGTACGTTGTTGCAGCAGATGCTGACTAAACTGTTGGTAAGCTGCATAATAAATCCTGCGGTTCCGAGGCTTACGATGTTTTTGGCAGTTTCCGTGCACCGGGAGAGTTCGCTTCTGGTCAGAAACCGTACGTTAAGCTCCGATCGTTTTTTCAGAAAATAGAGGACAAATGCAGCGGAGAGTGTCTGGGAAATCACGGTTGCAATTGCAGCACCCCGGATTCCAAGCGAAAAGACGAAGATGAAAACTGGATCGAGAATGCAGTTTGCCACCGCGCCGATGGCAACGGATGTCATGCCGGTCATGGCATATCCCTGCGCGTTGATAAACGAATTCATACCGGTGGAGATCATGGACGGAAGTGTGCCGACCAGATAGATCATCAGGTATGGATAGGCATAAACAAGTGCGGACTTTGATGCCCCGAACAGAACAAGGATCGGGCGTGCAAACAGAAGTCCAATGACCATTAAAACAATTGCGCCGCCGCAGACCATCGTATAGGAGGTATTCATAATTTCGGAAGCTTTCCGGGAATTATTTTCCCCCCGCCGGATGGAAAAAAGCGGAGCACCGCCGCTGCCGAACAGGTTGCTGAAAGCCGTGATGATCACAATAATCGGAAAACATAAGCCGACCGCGCCGAGAGCGGTTGTGCCAATATGCGGGATTCTTGCTATATAAATGCGGTCTATGATGTTGTAAAGCAGGCTTAAAAGCTGCGCAACCAGCATGGGAATCGCTGCGTTTAAGATGTTGCCGGGGATGGAGCCATGTTCAAAATCAATTCGTTTCATTTTTTCCTTAAATCCTTTTCTTTCTGTTGACATTTAGTATACCATGAATTAAGATATATGAAAAATATTACTTTTATGTCTTAAACAAATAAAAATTATATAAGGAGAAGCTATGGATGTAAAACAACTGGAATACTTCCGGGCAATTGTGGATGCTGGTACGATCAGCGGTGCGGCGCGCGTTCTCCACATGACACAGCCGCCGCTGAGTTATCAGGTAAAGATGCTCGAAGAAGAACTTCAGGTGCAGCTTTTTTTGCGGGGCACCAAAAAGATTACATTAACGGAAGCAGGAAAAACACTGTATGACAGGGCGGGCAGTCTTCTTACCATGGCGGATATTACCAAGCGGGAAGTCATAAAGGCAAGCCAGGCGGCAACAATCCACATCGGATTTACGCCGTCCACGGTTTCTATGATGTCCGATTACCTGATCCGTTTTTCCACGTCGCATCCGGATATTCGCTTTGATATCCACGAGGGATCGACATTTACGCTGCGAGAGCAGTTGGAAAACGGCGTGGTCGATATCACGACACTCCGGACACCGATTGTGCTCAAAGGATGTGAGAGCAGGACTTTGATGCAGGAAAAGTTGCTTGCAATGGCGGCTGCAGGGAACCCAGTTTTAGAAAAAAACAAAGATGGGATCACGCTCGAGGAACTGTCAGAGCAGAAACTGATCCTGTCCCACCGCTACCGCAGTTATCTGTTGTCCGCGTTCGAAAAAAAGGGGCTTTTGTGTGATATTTATTGTGAGTGTGAGGATGCCAGAACAGCGATGACCATGGCGGGAAAAGGGCTTGGAATCGCCATTCTTCCGGCTTCTATGCACAAGTTGTCGGATCAGATGAAGTCCTGTGATATTCTGGATGCGGATCTTACGACGGAACTTCTTCTCGCGTGGCGAAAGGGACGCATGCCGGAGGAAGTGAAAGCGTTTCTTGAAATGTGGAATTAAATGAAAAGTTCAATATCATATTCTATAACCGCGGAGTCGGTGGATTTATCACGGATGAACTCGGGATCAACGATCTGAGTTACCCTGACATTCCGATCGCGCAGATGATTGATCACTACGATCAGATCCTGTGCCAGGTGAAAGCCGCCCTGCCTTCTTGTGCGCACCAACCCAAAGATCGCTGAAGCAAACGCGGCTGTCAAAAAACTGGCCGAAAAATATCACGCAAAATACATGGATATCAATGACCCGCTGAAGGATGAAAACGGAAATCTTAAGGCTGAATATACGATTGAGGGCATGCATATAAAGGAAGAAGGGTATCGGGCGATTTTCCCGAAATTTATCCGGTATGCCATGGAATAATATTGTGGTTTTACAGAACCTCATAAAGGAAAGCAGGACAACCGCTTTACATTATTCAGACCGTGTGATATACTATATAAAAATTAACAACTGTCACGGATATCTGATGACAGGCGTTTGTCAGGAGTTTTGTATACAGAGAATACAGACTGCGCGTTGGCGGGATATTGCCGATGCGCAGTCTTTTTTAGTGATGCAGTTGAGGAGAGAAACAGGTATATGGGGATAGCTCGGGAAAAAAAGAAGAAAACATTAAAGGCAAAAATGCTTGGCATATTGACGATGTGTGCGATGACAAGCCTTCTGGCTGCGGGAATTGTATCCTATATGGCACTGAGAATGATACAGAATGACAGTATAGAGAATAACATGAAAATGTATCTGGATCAGATTACGAAGAATACGGATGAAGCCTATTATGATATGCTCAGTATTGTGAACTATATGGGACCGGGCGGTCTGATCGGAAACGTAACGGACAGTTATCTTGATGCTGTGGATAATTTTGACAGGTTTGTTGAACAGAGATCTCTTAGACAAGAACTTTCGGGACTCGGATATGTCAACACAAAACTGGTAGGCGTTACCTATTATGACAAGGAAGAGAAAAAGGAACTTATCAGCGGTATGAATGTCAGAACACTGGACGGAAGACAGAACGCACTGCCTAAGGTTGTGAAGTGTGCGGGAAATGTTATGCAGGCAGCCCATGCGTCTATTCTTGGGAGTAGTGAGAAAACAGTTTTTTCCGTCATGAGGGAAGTAGTTTTTGGCAATGGGAAAAGACTGGAAATCTACACAGAAATAGAGGCTGATATGAAGACCCCGGAAGAAATAAATAAGGAAGGATATCCCTACACTTATATTCAGATGGATGAGAGAGGGGTTGCACAATACAGCGTAAATCCTGTCATTATGCACGGACAGAAACTGTTTTCTGCATCACTCTCAAAGGGGGAGTATGAAGTCCAGACGAGAGAGGGCTATAAGATCATGGCATACCGGAGTCAGATGGGATACATTAATGCAGTGGCACTACCGGACAATATATATCAGAAGAAGATTAACCAGTGGAGAATGATGATGACACTCATCATAGTTGTAACGTTTCTGCTCTTTTCCATGTCTGTCCTCTATCTTTATCGTATGATCTGCCGACCACTGAGTCAATTCCGCAGACAGATGGTGCAGATTGGGGATGGCACTCTTCAGGCAGTACATGAAGAGTCGGACATTGCAGAGTTTGACAGCCTGATGAGGGAAGTAGAACAGATGAAGAGACAGATTGAGAATCTTATCAGCAATATGGTAGAAAAGGAAAAAAGCATACAGAAGATGGAGTTTGAGAAACTTCTCTATCAAATTAATCCTCATTTCCTTCTCAATACACTGAATTCGATTCAGTGGATGGCACAAATGAGTCACCAAAGAGAGATCAGTGAGTTTGTACAGAGACTAAAGAAGCTTCTTTCCTATAATCTGGGCAAAGAAGGCCGCCAGACAACGTTGCGGATGGAGTTGGAGATTGTAAAGGAATATATTGCACTTCAGCAGATGCGGTATGATTTTATTATTGAGATGAATATAGAAGATGGCAGTTATCTTGACCAGCCAACGGTCCGTATGCTTTTTCAGCCACTTGTGGAGAACGCGATCCGCTATGGTCTTGGGGATGATGAGAAGATCAGCATCCAGGTGTTTGAAGATGTGGCAAGGCATCTTGCTGTTGTAACTATCTCTGACAGCGGAAAGGGACTGAATCAGGAGGAGATAGATGAGATCAACCAGCCGTTTGATTATGACTGGGGATACTGGAAGAATGAGAACAGAGGTATCGGACTGCGCTACGTCAAGGCTATGCTGGAATCATTTTATGATGGACAGACGAGTTTGTTTGTAAACAGCAAAAAAGGGTTCGGAACCAGAATTACGATCCTTCTTCCTGTCCGGAAACCGGAAGAAAAAAAAGAGAAAGACAAAGAGGTTACATTGGAAGAAAATAAGGTGGGACAGACAGATGAAAGTATTGATTGTAGATGACGACAAACTTGCCAGAAAAGGTCTGGTCGCTATTATGGACTGGGAAAAGTATGGATTCGAGGTAGTGGGAGATGTACAGAATGGGAGAAAAGCCCTTGAATTTCTCCGAAATCATCCGGTGGATATTGTATTTACCGATATAGATATGCCGGAAATTGATGGACTGGAACTTATGCAGATGTGCGGAGAGGAATTTCCGGAAATTAAATTTGTAATTCTTTCTGTATATGAGAATTTCAGTTATGCACAGACGGCAATCCGTATGGGTGCGTTAGACTATATCTCAAAGATCAGTTTTTCCCCGGAAGAGTGTGGAACGATACTGGAACGGGTCAGTGCAAAGTACATGCAGACATGCAGAGATGGACATGCAGAAGAGGAAAATCAGGAAAAAGTTGAAGAACTGAACAGAAGATGGATGCACACCAGATGGATTTTCAGTGAGAAAGAATTTGAAGATCTCTGTCAGAAAACAAAAGAAATCAGTCTGCGGAGTGCGGAGAGGATTTTTGTTAAGAGTTTTCATAACATTCAGCTCCTGTCAGATGAAGAAGGGGAATTTCCATCGCTGGATACGGTTGAAGAGATGCTGGACTGGGTGCACCGCTGGAGGGAACATATTTATGAAGAGAGTCTTAGCTCATCACAGAAAAATGATATCAGTGCTTTTGCAGCGGTTATCAAGTATGTGGATGGACATATCGGGGAGGATCTTCGCTCTGAAGACGTGGCAGAACGGATAGGGATGAGCAGGAGTTATTTTAGTACAAGGTTTAAGGAGATGACGGGGGAAACATTTCACCAATATGTGATACACAGGAAAATGAAGACTGCGGCGGAATGGATAGAGGAGGGAAAGAAGAGCATTACAAGGATTGCCGTAGAACTTGGATATGATAATTTTCATTATTTTGCAAAAGTATTTGCACGGGAGCATGGGTGTACGCCTTCGGAATACAGAAAAGAGAGTAAAAATGTCTGATTTTCATCGGACATTTTTTTTGTGATAAAAAATATTTGGTAAGATTAGAAACAATATCATCTAGCAGGATATGGGGGAAGAAGATAAAATAATTAAAAAAAGGAAGGGAGGTATCATGGTGTATATTAAACAAAAAGGAAGGGAGGTCCTGGAATGTATATCAAACGATTTGTGAAGCATTATTATATTATGCTGATTCCGGCACTTTTATGGCTGTTTTTCTTTAGCATTGTTCCGATGTTCGGTATTGTCATGGCATTTCAAGATTATAATCCGGGCCAGGGTATTTTGCATTCTAAGTTTGTCGGGCTTGAAAATTTTAAGTACATGTTTCAAATGAACGATGTCAAACAGGTACTGTGTAATACCGTTGTAATCGCGGTAGGAAAGATTATTGGGAATATTATTTTCCCATTGATTTTTGCACTTCTGCTTAATGAATTCTGTATTAAGCGGCTCAAGCGTCCAATCCAGACAATTGTTTACCTACCGTATTTTCTGTCGTGGGTTATTCTGGCAAAGATTGTTTTAAATATCTTTGGATATACTGGTCCAATTAATCAGCTGATGGAGGCATTTGGTAGAAATCCGATCAATTTTTTCGGGGAGCCATCATTGTTCCAGCCTTTGGTGATCGGCACAGATATCTGGAAAGGATTTGGGTACAATACGGTAGTTTATCTGGCAGCAATACTTGGGGTAGACCAGAGCCTTTATGAAGCAGCAGCGGCAGACGGAGCAGGAAGATTCAAACGTATCTGGCACATAACGCTCCCGGGAATAAGGACAACGGTAGCCCTTCTGGCAATTCTGTCACTTGGAAATGTGCTCAATGCAGGTTTTGATCAGATCTACAATTTGTATAATCCGCTTGTTTATTCCACTGGTGATATCATAGACACATGGGTATACCGTGCAGGACTTGAGAACCTGCAGTACTCGCTGGCTACAGCAGTTGGACTGTTTAAATCGGTGATCAGCGTTATCTTAATTGTTATAGGATATAAGCTGGCAGATAAGTTTACCGGTTACAAACTATTCTAAGGAGGTGCAGTAAATGATAGAAAATAAAAGTATAGGATCAAAAGTATTCGACGTAGTAAATGTTGTGATCCTTATTTTGATCACACTGGTCTGCATCCTGCCGGTATGGTATGTCCTTTGCGTTTCCTTAAGTAGCAGGGAGGCTGTCAGTGCAGGGAAAGTTGCTCTCTGGCCGGTGGGATTTAATCTCCTGTCATATAAGAAGATCTTGGGAGAGGGAAATTTCTTTACTTCTTTTCTTGTGTCTATTAAACGCGTTGTGTTAGGTACAGGGGCCAGCATGGTGTGTATACTTTTGGCAGCATATCCGTTGTCAAGAACAAAAAAACAGTTTCCGAAGAGGGGCATCTTCATGTGGATCTTTGTATTCTGCATGCTTTTCAATGGAGGTACTGTTCCGTGGTATATCACAATGAAGAATTACGGTCTCATGGACAGCATATGGGGACTTGTCTTCGGTATGGGGCTTCAGGTTTTCAACGTCATTCTGGCAGTAAACTTTTTCAAGAATCTGCCAGTTGAACTGGAAGAGGCATGCTTTATAGACGGTGGTGGACCATGGAGGAATCTGATCTCAATTTACATTCCTTTGGCAAAACCGATGGTGGCAACGATCTCGCTTTTTACGATTGTTCAGTACTGGAACGAGTTCTTTCAGGGAATGGTTCTAAGTACAAAACAAAGCAGCTATCCGCTTCAGACATACATACAGCAGATGGTAGTAACATTGGATTATTCCAGTATGAATGTTGAACAGATCGCACAGGCAATGAAACTAAATAACCAGTCGCTGGACGCAGCGAAGATATTTATCGCCATGATCCCGGTGCTGATCATATACCCGTTTTTGCAGAAATATTTTGTATCTGGGATCACGTTGGGATCGGTAAAAGGATAGTATCCGGTCAGAAAGAGTCTGGCCAAAATAGAGAATAGTAAAAACGAAAAGGAGAAAATGGATTATGAAACTAAAAAGAATAATTGCTATAGCGTGTACGGCAGCTATGACGGTATCCTTGATTTCAGGCTGTGGTGGTGCATCAGACAAAGGGCAGAAAGAAGCGGTCAAGGAAGCAGAAGGAACAGCGAAAGAAGATCTGCCTCTGGCAAAATACCCGGAGACGGTTACGGTACATCTGGGCGGAAAAATGAATCCGAATGCAAAGATTCCGAAAGGAATGTCATTTGAAGACAACTCCTATACAAGGCTTCTGAAAGAGAACCTGAACATCCAGGTAGTATATGACTGGACTGCATCTACATCAGACTATGATGAAAAAATGAGTCTCTGTATCGGAAGTAATACCATTCCGGAAATCATGAATGTAAATGCAACCCAGTACAGGGCTCTGTTGAAATACGATATGATACAGCCACTGGATAAGTATTTTGATGATTATGCTTCAGATGCACTGAAAAGTTATGTGAAATCCGGCGGTGAAGAACTGCAGAAATGTATCACCAATGAAGATGGAGAACTGATGGCGATTCCTGCCCCGAACCTGACAGCAGGCGGTGTAAACGAAATGTGGATTCGTCAGGACTGGCTGGATGCTCTTGGGCTGGATGTACCACGCACATGGGATGAACTGGCAGAAGTGGCTAAAGCATTTGTGACAAGGGATCCAGATGGAAATGGAGAGAATGACACTATCGGTATTCTTGGACCAGGAAATTCGGACCACATGAATGCAGTAGGCGGCAACCAGTTTGGACTTGACCCATTGTTCAGCTGTTTTCAGTCATATCCGCAGTACTGGCTGAAGAGTGAGGACGGATCGGTAGAGTATGGTTCGATTCAGCCGGAGACGAAGACTGCACTGGAAAATATCTCCAAACTTTATGCGGATGGTGTTATTGATCCGGAGACACTTGTCAGAAGTGATAGCAAGGAGCCACTTCTTGCTGGAAAAGTAGGAATCTTTTTCGGACCGTGGTGGTGTGCATATACATTTGCGGATACAACTCTGTCAGGTTCAGCAGACTGGCGGGCATATTTCACACCTCTTTCTGAGGATGGAAAATATTATACGCATATGGCTGAGCCAACGACACAGTATGTCGTAGCGAGCAAGGACTGCAAAAATCCGGAAGCTGCGTTTAAGATCATTAACTACCTGGTTGCAAATGAGCAGAAATGGGTAGAAGAGGGCGTAACATCTACGGAGATGGGAACCGGAGATTTCTATCCTTTGTATAATACGTATGACAATGCTGATGAGATAGAGAAATCTTATGAAGCGCTGACGAAATATCTTGCAGGAGATATCAGTATGGATGATGTAGATTTTTCGACACATAAACTGCTGAAGAACGATATGGAAGCAGTTACGAAACTTAAGAAAAAGCCTTACGATGATTTCAGTCTTAAATATTGGAATCTGGATAGTGATCTGGCAAAAACAAATCTGCCTCGTCTGGTTGCAATCATGGTAGGTGACGCGCCACTTGTAAATGAGGAATATGTTCCGGTTTACAACGCTTACAACGGACAGACGGAAACAATGGAAGCGAAATGGGCAAATCTGAAGAAGATGGAGGAAGAGACTTTCGCAAAGATCATTATGGGAAAAGCAGATATCAGCGAATTCGA
>ULUC01002071.1_pt1 | contig 14818 bp, 12 predicted proteins | sample 1958151 | NCBI WGS metagenome assembly ULUC01 (sample SAMEA4835750, study PRJEB28245) | human gut metagenome | biome: gut microbiome; material: fecal sample | place: Denmark | collected 2008
TTCTCAGAAGCCTCGTTGATACTGACAAACTCATTTCACGGTACTGCGTTCTCTATCAACTTTGGAAAGGACTTCTATACTATCACTCCTGCAAGAAAGACAAACAACTGCCGCCAGCAGAGCCTACTTAGGTTGATGGGACTGGAAAATCGGCTGTTGCAAGAAAATGCTCCGTTGCCCAACCTAACGAAGGTAGCGATGGACTACACACTTGTTAGGTCGATATTGGAAAAAGAACGAGTAAAATCAACACTTTTCATAAATAAAGCGATTCATGGAGAATAAGGTAATGCCCACATTATGCACAAACGAGCAATGCACGGGGTGTATGGCTTGCGCCAATGCCTGTGGCAGGCAGGCTATTACGTTCAAGGTCAATGATGAGGGTTTCTACCGCCCGCAAATCAATACTGACTCATGTGTGAGTTGTATGAGTTGCGAAAAGGTATGCCCGATACTTAGCCCTGCGAAAGCTTTCCACTCTACAATGGGAAAGGTCTTTGCTGCTTGGCACAAGGATACCGAAGTACGCAAAGAAAGTTCATCAGGTGGAGCTTTCTCTGCTTTGGCTGAAACAATTATAGAACAGAATGGTATAGTGGTAGGTGCCGCATATACGGACGAACTGAATGTTCAACATATTTGTGTAACCGATAAGGCGGGTTTGGCTCGATTGCGGTTGAGCAAGTATGTACAGAGTGAGATAGGCTTTGTCTATCAAACTATTTGCGAATACCTAAAACAAGGTAAAAGGGTGTTGTTCTGTGGTACACCCTGCCAAGTGGCAGGGTTAAGAGCTTTGTTTCCCAAGGAGGAGCGACTGGTATGTGTGGACTTTATTTGCCACGGTGTACCGTCGCCCTTGATATTGCAACGTTATTTGGCATGGCTGACTCCCCAGACAGGAGAGATAGTCCATATTAATTTCCGGGGGAAGGACAAAGGATGGTATGATGCCTTGCGTGTTGTCACCTTGAAAGATGGAAAAAAAGTTTTGTTAAAGGGTAAAAAAGATGCCTTTTGGGTTGGGTTTAATAATAATAATAATATGCAATCGTCTTGTTACCAATGTCGTTTCGTGGGTATGGAGCGGTTGGCAGACATTACGATAGCCGACTTTTGGGGAGTCGGCAAACAGATACCATTCGGATATAAGAATGAAATTGAGAAAGGTGTGTCGATGGTCTTGGCTAATAACGGGCGTGGCTTGAAACTTGTCGAGGATAGCGAGGACAAGATGATATTGATTCCACGTGCGTTAGACGAGGTTTTTCTACGTAACCAAACAATGGTGGTTCCATGCAAGCGACCTAAAAGTCGAGATACCTTCTACAGAGACTTGAAGCGATTGTCTTTTGACGAGATGATTATACGTTATCTCACTCCTAACAATAAGACCAAGTTGGTAAAGCTATGGCGGGAATATCTACCTGCATCATTGATTGCCATAATCCGTATACGTGACCAAAAATAAAGTCCAGTGAAAGTAGAAGCTTATCACGAGTGCCTGCCGCTCAAGAACAAATTCAAACGATTAGGATGGAATGTCTGTGCCTTGCTATTCTTCCGTCCATTTGTAGGACCTCTCTTTTGGAGGTGGCGTAATTTGTTGTTGCGTCTGTTCGGTGCGACAATAGGGAAAGGATCGAAAGTCAGTGCGTCAGCTAAAGTGTGGGCGCCATGGAATCTGGAAATAGGTGAATATACGGCCATTGGTGCAGGAGCCAACTGCTACAATCCCGGAAAGATTGTCTTGGGCTCAAAAGTGGTTGTTTCGCAAGGAGCTTATCTTTGCGCCGCATCTCACGACATCACCAACCCGCTCAATCCGCTCATTACCGCTCCTATCCATATCGGCTCATTCGCATGGATTGCAGCCGAAGCCTTTGTTAATATGGGAATAACCATAGGTGAAGGTGCGGTGGTAGGTGCACGTGCTGCTGTATTTAAGGATGTTGATCCATGGACGGTAGTCGGTGGTAATCCTGCCAAATTTATCAAGAAACGTATTATCAAAGAATAAATAATGCTGGATATTTCTGTTATTATCCTCACGTATAATGAGGAAATACATATTCGGCGATGTCTGGAGAACGTAAAGCAATTTGCCTCAAAGGTGTATGTCGTGGATTGTTTCTCAATTGATCGAACCGCGCAAATTGCAAAAGAGTTAGGAGCTGAGGTTATTGAACATGAATGGCCGGGAAATCAGGCTGAGCAATTCAATTGGGCTTTAGATAATCTTCCGATTACTACGGAGTGGATTCTCCGCCTTGATGCGGACGAGTATCTACTGCCCGGACTGATTGAGGAATTACTGGAGAAATTACCAGTTATACCGGAGAGTGTTTCGGCCCTCTCTCTCTCTCTCGCGCGCGCTTTCTGCGGAAAGATACTACATCACGGTATCGTGAATAACATCCGTATTATCCGCATTTTTCGAAAAGGAAAGGCACGGTATGAGAAGCGACTGATGGACGAACATCTGTCAGTATTATCGGGAGAGACAATTGATATGAAGAACCAATTTGTGGATGACAACCGTATGCCTATTGGCCTGTTCATCGACAAGCATAACGGGTATGCTACCCGTGAGGCGGCATTGTTGTTAGATGCCGAATATCATTTGACGAATATGGATTCCCTGCCGCAAGATTACGGGAGAGAGGTGGAAAAGAAGCGGACGCAAAAAGCTCGGTACGCCCGGATGCCTTTGTTCTGGAGGGCTTTTGGATACTTTGTTTACCGTTATATCATCAAACTTGGATTTTTGGATGGTAAGGAAGGTTTTCTTTGGGATTTTCTGCAAGGCTGGTGGTACCGTACCCTTGTGGATGCCAAGGTATATGAAATAAAGAAGGCTTGTGGAGACGACAAGGAGAAGATGAGGCACTTCTTGCAAGACAAATACAACATCACATTGTAATTTTCATGAAAGTTTCAGTAGTCACCGTCACATGGAACAGTGCGACCACGTTGCGTGATACCCTGGAGAGCGTACTAGCTCAGACCTATTGCGATATAGAGCATATCATAGTAGACGGGGGGAGCATGGACGGAACAATGCGGTTGGTTCAGGAATATGAGCCACGCTATAATGGTCGGTTACGGTATATCAGTGAACCGGATAGAGGTATTTATGATGCCATGAACAAAGGTATCGGGATGGCTTCCGGTGAAGTGGTGGGAATACTGAACTCGGATGACTTCTATACATCGCCGGATGCTGTAGAGAAACTGGTCGGTGAATTAGTGGGCTGTCATGTCGATGCCGTGTTCGGGGATATTCATTATGTGGATGACAAGGATTTGGACAAATGCGTCCGTTATTATTCATCCGCAAGTTTCAAACGGTGGAAAATGCTGTTAGGTTTTATGCCTGCCCATCCATCCTTCTATTGTAGGAAACAGGTGTATGAGCGTTACGGGATGTTTTCCACATCATACAAGGTGGCGGCAGACTTCGAGAATTTATTACGACTGATTTATGTGGGAAAAATCTCCATTAAGTATGTCCCAATGGATTGCGTGACAATGCGTACAGGCGGGGCTTCCACTTCGGGGCTGGCCAGCCATCGGCAGATACTCGCAGACCATGTGCGGGCTTACCGAGAGAATCATGTACGATCGAATGCCTTGCTGGACAGTTTGCGTTATGTATATAAGGTGGTGGAAATCGCAAAATACAAATTGATACAAAATAGGACGATGAAGAAATTTTTGGTGGTACTCTTGCTTCTCTTGGTTACTGTCTCGTTACAACTATCCGCACAAACAAGGTCCGGAACGGTGGATATATTTATGGGAGCGGATTTTAATTACAGGGATATCTATTTCAACAACCGTGTCTATGACGTGCTGCTTAATCTGACACCGGGTATCAAATGGAACATGGGACACCGATGGGAAGTGGCTGCGCAAGTATTTGTCCCGGTTGTCAACCAGTATGGAGACCGGTATAAGAAGGTGCGTTTGAATATGGCGGTTCTCTCCAAACAGCTTGTCGTAGGACAGCATTGGAAAATGAAGCTCTCCGGGGGATTATTCGGTTCTGAACGGTATGGGCTGGACTTGAGGAATATGTTTGTTTTCAACCCATGGCTTGCCATGACCGCGCAAGTAGGACTGACCGGATATTGTTCGATGGCAACGGGATGGGAAGCTAGTACGATGAAGAGACTGACTGCGCAAGTAGGACCTGAATTTTATCTTCATCGGTGGAATACACAGATATCCATACGAGGGGGACGTTATGTGTATGGTGATTATGGCATGATAGGTGAGGGATTTCGCCATTTTAAGCATGTCAGCGTCGGTGTCTATGTTTCCTATAGTAACAAGGGTAAGGAAGATGCGGGTTTCAAGGTGATCATGATGCTTCCTCCCTATAAGCGTGCGGTGCGGAAAATTAATATCCGTCCGGCAAGCAATTTTCGCTTGACGTATAGTGTGGAAGGTAACGGTTACGCCAACTGTACTTATTTTACCGATCCTGAGCAGAATGAGCGGGAGGGATGGTTCGACCGTGATTTGCTACCGTGGGGTACGGACACGATGACTCCTGATTTTACCTTTAAGAGAAGAAAGGAGGAAAAGAAAAATGAAGAATGAAGAACGAATAATGAAGAATTTCCGACAGATGCTTCTTCTTGTCTTCCTGTGGGCAGGGTGTCTTTCCGCATCGGCACAGCTTTATACCGGTCTGTCGGGACTGATCAATACGCCTTCGGCAGATATGAATGAGGAGGGTACCGCACGTATTGGCGGTTATTTCATGAACAAGCATTTCACGCCGGATGATGATGGACGGTATGGCTTTATTTATGATGGCGAGAAATACAATACCGTGGATTTTTATCTCTCACTCACTCCTTTCCGTTGGGTGGAAATCGGTTATACGTTTACGCTTCAGAAATCATTGTTGGAAGGATACGAGAAACCTAAATACAATCAGAAAGACCGGTATTTTTCTGTTAAGTTGAATCCTTTACGTGAGGGGCGTTATTATCCTGCTATAGCCATTGGCTCGAATGATTTTTTAGGCTCGCCAACCAAACGGCATGGCCATGGGGGAACCGGGGCAGGATATTTTTGCAATTACTACATTGTTGCCACCAAGCATTTTAAACCATTGGGGCACGATATAGGGGTCAATTTGGCTTACCGTTATTGCCCGACTACTTATAGTGAGAAATGGGAGGATGTTGTTGGCGGTATTACATGGCAACCTAAATGGGTTCCGGATTTGCGTGTCATAGCGGAATACACCGGAAATGAAGTTAATATTGGCATGGATTGTCTATTGTGGAAACATCTTTTTCTACAAGGTGGATTACAAAATGGCAAGTATTTTTCCGGTGGTATCTGTTTCCAAATGAATTTGTTTTAAATCTTATTAATAATTTATTAGTCATGAAGAAGTTAATGCGAACGGGGGCATGTTTGCTCTTGGTGGTCTCGATGACCTTGTGTTTTGCTGGATGTAAGAAGGATGATCCGGATTATGAGAATGTAACTCCACCTGTCGTTGCTGTTGCTCATAGTATTAGTGGACGGATAACCAGTATGAGTGGTGAGGGTATCATTGCCACGGTTACGATGGGTGGCTCGGAATCCAAGACAACCGGCGAGGATGGTACTTTCTTGTTTGAGAACGTGAAGTCTGGTACGTATACCTTAAAAGCGGAAGCGAGTGGGAAACTCTCTAAAGAGGTGAGCGTTACGGTTTCCGGCAGCGAGAAGAGCGAGAATCGAGTATGGAATGTGACTTTGAGTAATTCCGGTACCGAGGTTATCGCAAAGGAGGATGGTTCTGCCGAAGCCGTTGTTTCCTCGGAAACAATAAAGGGGAATGAGGAAGGAAAAGTCGAGATAAACGTATCTGCTCCGGTTGGAGCTGTTCCTGCAGGTAGCCTGATCACGATCACTCCCACTTATTCTTTAGAGGATGCTTCCTCGTTAACGAAAGCCGTGGGGAGTTATTTGCGGGCCACGGAGTCGGTAGTGTTGGTTGGAACGAATGTGAGTTGCTCGGATGCTTCAGTGACATTGCGGGAGCCTCTTAATTTGGTTTATGACGTAGATCCGGATGTGGCGACCGCTCTTACAGCTCAAAAATATGTAAATGGCCAGTGGGTAGATGCGGATTATACAGTGGAAGGTAATAAAGTGACGGTGATAGCCGACAGTTTTACCTCTTATACATTGCTTTTGGGTGCGGAGGTTACTTCTTCTTCCTCTTCGGAAGCGGTCAGCTTTGGTCAGGATTCTTGGGATAATTTGTATGGAAGTGGTGATATGAGCGTGAGTTCAGCTTCTTATGCTTATAAGATCGGGACGGAAATCGAATCTTTCGGAACCAATAGGGTTACGGCTTATCTTGTTGAGATATTGGCTCGTATTGCCGGTGCTTCTGTTACGACTGCGACAGGTAATTATCCTATCAACGTGATCTTGCCGGTTGGTACGGCTTTGACGATTAGTGGGCAGCAGGAGGTAAAGGCTTTGTCTGTATCCGCTTTAGGGCGATCGGTTTCCGGTAGGCAGTACGGAAGTGTGGCGATCGTCACCCGTACGTATAATCGGGAGCATACAGGAGGATCGAATTAATTTACATATAAAAAGTCACTGCTGTTCAGAAAGGGAATGGCGGTGATTTCTGAAAATATCTTTATGGGAAAAGTAGCTTTGATTACTGGTATTACCGGCCAAGACGGTTCCTTCTTGGCCGAATTCCTTTTGGAGAAAGGATATGATGTACATGGCACCATTCGCCGCTCATCTGTTGATTTCAGGGAACGGATCGCGCATTTGGAAGGCCATCCCGCTTTCCATCTTCACTATGCGGATCTAGGGGATTCCACGAGTCTCTCGCAGGTGGTGAAGAGGGTAAAGCCTACGGAGATTTATAACCTCGCTGCGCAGAGCCATGTGCAAGTCTCTTTTGATTCACCGGAGTTCACGGCTGATGTGGATGCTACCGGGGTATTACGTATTCTAGAGGCGGTAAGGCAAAATGATCTTACGGGTACTTGTCGTATTTACCAAGCCTCTACTTCCGAATTATATGGGAAGGTGGAGGAGGTTCCTCAGAATGAGAAAACGCCTTTTCATCCGTATAGCCCCTATGCGGTGGCGAAGCTGTATGGTTATTGGATCGTAAAGGAGTATCGGGAGGCTTATCATATGTTTTGCTGCTCGGGTATCTTGTTTAACCATGAATCGGAACGACGGGGCGAGACTTTCGTGACTCGTAAGATCACGTTGGCTGCCGCACGTATCGCGCAAGGGAAACAGGACAGGCTTTTATTGGGTAATTTATCGTCGCTTCGTGATTGGGGGTATGCCAAGGATTATGTGGAATGTATGTGGCTGATCCTTCAAAATGAGAAACCAGAGGACTTCGTGATCGCTACGGGTGAGCAACATTCCGTACGGGAGTTTTGCGAATTGGCTTTCCGTTATGTGGGCTTTGAATTGTACTGGCAAGGTGAGGAAGAAAATGAGAAGGGAATCGACCGCAAGACGGGAAAGGTGCTGGTGGAGGTATCTCCCGATTTCTATCGTCCCACCGATGTGGTTAATCTTTGGGGAGATCCATCGAAAGCGAGACGTGAGCTGGGGTGGAATCCGCGAAAGACTTCTTTTGAGCAACTGGTGAAGATAATGGTGGACGCGGATATGGCGAAGGTGGCTGTGGAACGTGCCTCTGCGCATGTTCGTACTAATTTGGCTGAGTATCTAGAGAAGGGCATCGTGAAATGATGGAGAAGAACGCTAAGATATATGTAGCCGGCCATAGAGGATTGGTCGGCTCTGCCATTTGGGAGAATCTGGAAAGAAAGGGATATGAGAATCTGGTAGGACGTACGCATAAAGAGCTGGACTTATTGGATGGCATCGCTGTCAAGCGCTTTTTTGATGAGGAACAGCCGGAGTACGTGATTCTCGCAGCCGCTCATGTAGGGGGGATTATGGCGAATAGTAAGTATAGGGCTGATTTTATCTACCGGAACTTACAGATTCAGCAGAACGTGATTGGTGAGAGCTTTCGCCATGGGGTCAAGAAATTGTTATTTTTAGGTAGCACTTGTATTTATCCACGTGATGCGGAGCAGCCGATGCGAGAGGACGCTTTGCTGACTTCTCCGCTGGAGTACACGAATGAGCCGTATGCGATCGCCAAGATCGCAGGGTTGAAAATGTGCGAGAGTTTTAATCTGCAATATGGTACGAATTATATCGCTGTGATGCCGACTAATTTATATGGCCCGAATGATAATTTTGATTTGGAACGTAGCCATGTATTGCCAGCTATGATACGGAAGATCCATTTGGGCAAGTGTTTGAATGAGGGAGATTGGCAAGGTGTTTGCCGGGATTTAGATGCCCGTCCAGTGGAGGGTATTGATGGACATTGCTCCCAAGAGGAAATTCTTTTGGTTTTGGCTCGTTATGGGATCTCTTCGGATAAGGTGGAGCTATGGGGAACTGGTAAGCCGCTTCGAGAGTTCTTATGGAGTGAGGAAATGGCAGATGCGAGCGTATATATCATGGAACATGTGGATTTTAAGGATACTTATTCGCAAGGAGATACTGATATCCGTAATTGCCATATTAATATAGGTACCGGGAAGGAGATTTCGATCGCTACTTTGGCAGATTTGATCGTGAGAACAACCGGTTATCGAGGTAAGGTAGAGTTCAATCCCACAAAACCGGATGGAACTATGCGTAAATTGACCGATGTGACCAAACTGCATGAGTTGGGATGGCATCACCGGGTGGATATAGAGGATGGCGTGAGAAAAATGTATTATTGGTATCTAAGCGCTGTTATAAAATAAATAAAGGTATTAAGGAATTTATTGTTTGATTAAAATCTTATATATTTTTTGCGAACCGGTCTTCTTTTTCTCCTTGGGGGAAGTAAGAAGGCCGGTTTCTTTATCGTCTATCCTTTATCGCTTTGAATGTCCTCTTCCCTTTTAGATAAAATGCCAGAATTAAACTGTCCCGCATAAGTTCCGGGATGGTGCTCAGTGTTCTTTTCTCCAGATTCTCTTTACGCTTGGGCGCATATTCCGGTTTGAGTTGGTGATAGGCTTTTCGTGCCTCATAAACAGCTTTCGCATTTGCGAAATGACCTTCCAGCAGGAACTTAGCGGCGGCGATGTAATCCAACCAAAAGCGAATACGCATCACATGCTTTAGATCTTCTTCCCGGGAATTCTTGTAAAGCATCAATAAGCTGTTCCTAAAATTCAAGAAGGTCTTACGGGGACTTTCCGCGTTCAAGGTGGCTCCACCGACATGGTAAACGATGGATTGTGGGACGCATACCAACCGATATCCCCGGGAACGTAAACGCCAACACATATCGACCTCCTCTTGGTGTGCGAAGAATCCGGCATCCAATCCTCCCGCTTCTTTATATGTAGCCGTACGAACAAATAAGCAGGCTCCTGTCGCCCATAAAATATCAGCGGGGGGATCGTATTGCCCCTCGTCCTTTTCCACGATATGCAAGATTCTACCTCGGCAGAATGGATAGCCGTATTTATCAATGTATCCTCCGGCCGCACCTGCGTACTCGAAGTATTCTTTATTGCGTTGGGCCCGTATTTTGGGTTGTATGCAAGCGATTGACGGATCAGCATCGAGAGTGGCAATCGGGGCATCCAGCCAATTGGGAGTAACCTCTACGTCGCTGTTTAATAAAACGCAATATTCATGGTCGAGCCTTTTGAGCGCTTGATTATATCCTTCGGCAAATCCGTAGTTCTGGCCGAGGCGGATAATGCTGACCGTGGGGAATTTGGCTTTCAACATCTCGATCGAGTCATCGGTGGAACCGTTATCTGCTACGATAACCTCCGCCCATTCCGGAGAGTTAGATACGACGGAAGGAAGGAATTCCTCCATTAGCTTTCTTCCGTTCCAGTTTAAGATGACAATCGCTACTTTTTTCATCCTTGTTGCTCGTGTTTATGTTTCCAACGTTTATGGGTCCATAGCCAGTAAGCCGGATCACGCAAGATCATTTTCTCTAAAAGTCGTGCGTATCGCTCGGTGATGTAATTCTCCGGAGTCTCTTTTGGATTCTCCGTAATCAGCTTCATGTCTACGGTGTAATATCCTCTTTTTACCTTTTGGGTATCGAGGAAGATCACAGGCAGGTTCAGTTTCCGTGCGATACGCTCCGGACCGGTTAATATGGCTGTATCTTGATGAAGGAACTCGGTCCAATAATGCAGGTTGGCCTTGCTGGGTGTCTGGTCCGCCAAGAAGATGACGACTGATTTGGTTTTGTCTTGTTTTAACTTGATGATATCCCGTATCGTATCGTTTTTCTTGATGCCGAAAGAACCGAACTGTGTCCTGAGATCGGCGAATAGCTTATCAAAGGCCTTGTTGTTTAACGGACGGTATATCTGATAGATGCGTGAGTCCTCGAAACGGGTGGTCGATCCGGAGAACCATTCCCAGTTGCCATAATGCCCCATCGTGAGGATGAAGCAAGTATGGCCTTTCTCCATAAGTTGGTCAACCAATTCCGGGTTCCTCAGATAGGCTCGCTGTTGTATCTCATCCAGAGAGATATGGGCTAGTTTAATCGTTTCTACGATATAATCGGCGAAATGATGATAGAACCGACGTTCTAATTGGCGTAATTCTGCCTTGGATTTATCCGGGAAAGAGGCGGTTATATTACGGCGCACTACTTTTACCCGGTATCCGGCTATCTTATAGATAAGGACATATAGGATGTCTGATAACACGTATAAAGCTCGCATGGGAAGTAAGGCGTGTACTTTTACCCAGCTATAAAGAAAGGCATATTGTATTTTATCCCACATCTCAGTTGACGGTTGATGATTGATTGTTGACTATTAATGCGGTGCGATCCTCATTCCAGCCGCCTAGTACGACTTTGCGGGTCTCATTGACCAAGGTGGCATCATAAGGGATTTCTACCTTTATATAGTTCTCGGTGAAACCGTGCATCTTGCCGTCTTTCTTGGTATGCTCGAATAAGACATTCGCTTCCTGTCCGATATGGGCCTCATAAAAGGCATGTAGTTTCCGATCCGAGATATCCAAGAGTTGTTGGCTGCGTGCATGCTTGGTCTTCGGATCTACCACGTGATCGATCTTCAACGCTTGGGTTCCGGGGCGTTCCGAATAGCTGAACACGTGAAGTTGGCTTATATCCAAACTGCCTATGAATTGGCGTGCCTCCTCGAAGTACTCGTCTGTCTCGCCACGGGTTCCAACAATTACGTCTACACCGATAAAAGCATGCGGCATTACTTCCTTGATCTTTTCGATCTTATGACGGAAAAGAGCGGTGTCGTAACGGCGGCGCATTAATTGCAAGACAGCATCGCTGCCGCTTTGTAAAGGGATATGGAAATGAGGAGCGAAACGTTTGCTGTGAGCCACGAAGTCTATTGCCTCGTCGGTAATCAGATTCGGCTCGATGGAAGAGATACGATAGCGTACGATTCCATCTACCTCATCCAAAGCCCGGATTAAGTCGATAAAGGTCTCGTCGGTACTTTTGCCGAAGTCCCCGATATTCACGCCTGTCAATACGATCTCCTTGCCTCCTTTACGTGCGACTTCCTGCGCCTGTTCCACCATGCTGGCGATCGTCCCGTTCCGGCTTCTTCCGCGGGCGAAGGGTATGGTGCAATAAGAGCAATAATAATCGCATCCGTCTTGTACTTTCAAGAAATGACGGGTACGGTCGTCCGCCGAGCAGGAAGGGGAGAAGGAACGTATATCCTTGCTTTGTGAGGCGATAACCGCTCCACCATTTTCTTTCTTCTCTAGGTTCTCCAGATATTGAAGGATCTCTAATTTCTGTTCGGCGCCAAGAACCAAGTCAACGCCTTCTATATGGGAGACTTCCTCCGGCTTCAACTGTGCGTAGCAACCGGTCACCACGATAAAGGCACCGGGGTGTTGTTTACCGATCCGGCGAATCGCTTGCCGGCATTTCTTGTCGGCTAGTTCCGTTACGGAGCAAGTATTCACCACGCATATATCCGCTTTTTCACCGGGGCGCACCTTGCGTACCCCTTGTTCGGCTAATAGCTTTCCAATGGTAGAGGTCTCCGCAAAATTTAGTTTGCAACCCAGCGTATAATAAGCGGCCTTTTTATTGTTAAATACGGTCTGATCTATCATTTTCGATTTAGTTAGAGTGCAAAGGTACTAATTAAGCCCGGATTAGTAAAGAGTTCGGATTGAGATGGACTTAAAAACTCATTACTATTGCATAAATAGTTTTCCGGAAGCTTATCTATTCTTTTTTGCTATTGGATATATTCTACAAACCACGGCGTGGTTTGTGCGATTCACGTCATGGCCTGTATAAACCATGACGTGGTCTGTAAAAACCATGCCGTGAACTAAGGAATAGATACAGTCAAGCAACATTATTTATGAAGACTTGTTATCGAATAGTCCTTGCTGCGGCCTTGTTTTGTTTATTGTGCCGATAGAGGAAATACGGCAACTAGGGTTCCACTAAGATTAATACCGGATTGTTATCATTCTCGGGTTGCTCCCAGTCGATTAGGTAACGGTTGTCGTTTGAGATGTATTTGGGAGTGAAATAGGCTTCTTCGGGAAGTTCAAATGAGTTTTCCGGGCATATGAGTTGCTAGGTCAATTGTTATACATTCCTCTGATTTCTCGCTTGTGCCGGTACAAGCGGTTAGTAATATCGCAAATATAATAAGCCATTTATTCATAAAAATATCTTTGTCCTAAAGTTAATAGGACAAAGATATTTAATTTGTTTCGAAATATTCGTAATATTATGAAGATTTTGTACTGTTATTTCCAATCCACTAAGGATGATTTAAAATAGTTCCAATCGGCCTTTTCCCATAAGGGGGCTTGCGCGCCAAGTCTTACTTTATATTCGTCCCAATGTGTGTTCTCTACTTTGGACCAACCTTTTTCGGCGACACCTGCCAAACGGGGCATTAACAGGAATTGCAGATCTCTGAAATTGGTGATCGTCTCGCACCAGATAGCGGCTTCTATACCCGCTACATCTTTTTGAGGATTCTCTACAGTCGGGTTGAAGGTCATCGGGTCCCAGTCGTACATTTCTTGGATCGTTTGTTTCTCGTAGGCGGCCATACCTAAACGTTCTTGCTCCGCGTTTTGGGTGGAGTCCGCACTTGGTTCCAGATATTTATGGTCCAGATAAACGTAACCGCTCGGCGAGAGAATCACTTTCGCTTTTTTGGATATCCCAAGACCCGGATCTTTTGGTGCCTCTTTCATGAATTCTGCGAATAAGGCCATGATCTCTTTATATTCGGCAGGTATATTATCTTTTTTCTTAGAAGAGTCCTCGTTTTTTTGCTTCAGATAAATCCAGTGCTGGATGACATCGCCTTCCGAGATATCCGCACGGGCGGTTTCTTGCCAGCCGACCATTTTCTTTCCATTCTTCAATACGATTTCCCGTGTCTTATTTATAAAACGGACGAACTTATCATGGGGTAAGCCGATCGCCTCGTCACCTCCGATATGAATGTAGTTTCCGGGTGCTAAAGCGGCTAGCTCTGCGATAACATCCTCCGTAAATTGCATCGCTTTCGGATCATCTACGTCGAGGGCATTGAAGGCCTGTCCCGGGATGTTAACATTGGTCTTGAATTTGACAGCGTTCTTAAAGTCCGGATAAGCGGCGAATATGGCAGCTGTATGCCCCGGGATATCTACTTCCGGGATGATCGTGATGAAGCGTTCTTTTGCGTAATTAACGAGATCCTTGAATTCCTCTTGCGTATAATAGCCTCCTTTTCTCCCGTTGTTGGGAAGTTGACCTCCTATTTCCGCTAGCTCGGGATATTTCTTGATCTCGATACGCCAGCCTTGGTTATCGGAAAGATGCATATGCAGTACGTTCATCTTATATAAGGCGATCATATCGATCACTTGTTTCACTTCCTCGGGATCGAAGAAGCAACGAGATACATCGAAAGAGAGTCCGCGCCAAGCGAAACGAGGTGCGTCCTTCACTTCCAGTAGCGGTAGATAAATCTTCTCGCCTCCGGGCTGTAGGTTACCACCCACGATTTGTTTCAAGGTAGTGATACCTCGATAGATACCTTCTAGGGTAGTGGCCTTGATGTAGATGTTTCTCTTTTGGATGGAGAGGGAGTAAGACTCATCTACGGGGACACTATCTTTCGGACTCAATCCATAAGCTTTTGGCAGGTCGGCGAACTCTTTCGGATCTGTCAACTCGAGGAAGATGATGCAATTCGATTCTTTGTCTGAGGCGGAAGCCAGCTTGATGCCGGACAACTTTTCTATCTCGTTGGATAGCAACTCGACCATACCCTTTAAGGATTCGTCCGCATAACCGATCTCGATGCCGGGATGAATCGTGAATGTACCTTCGCCTACTGTCATTTGGGCCGGAGCGGGGATAATGCTTACGCTTCTTTCTCCAACATCTGGGGATGAACAGGCGATAAATGTAATAAAACTACAGAGGGTCAATGCCCATGCGAGAGTGATTCTTTTCATTCTTATTTTAAATTTATAGGTTATATCATGGCAAAAGTAAGGATTTGTTTTTACTTTTACGCGAATTTCACAAAAGTGTGCTATGATCAAAGAGAATTTCATTAAGATTTACGAGGAGAGTTTCAAGGAAAACTGGGCCTTGCCGGCATTAACGGATTACGGGAAAAGTAAAACCTTTACTTTCGGTGATGTAGCAACGGAGATCGCACGTATTCATCTTTTATTCCATGAGTGCCAAGTCCGTCGTGGAGAC
>ULUC01011110.1_pt1 | contig 14719 bp, 10 predicted proteins | sample 1958151 | NCBI WGS metagenome assembly ULUC01 (sample SAMEA4835750, study PRJEB28245) | human gut metagenome | biome: gut microbiome; material: fecal sample | place: Denmark | collected 2008
GCTCCCGACAGCATGAAAACAAAGAAAAACACGTTGACGGGACTCCCGACAGCATGAAAACAGAAGAATAATATTTAAACGATGTACCATGTCTGAAATTAAAGGTTTTGATTTATCCCGTCTTACCCAAGACGAAAATTTTGGCTTCCACAGTTTCGCGATCGTGGAGTTTGAGAAATGCAAAGACTCCAAAATCACAGAGTTCGTAAACAACTACAAAGTTAAATACAACGTATTTGACGGTTCCATGAAAGTCAGCGGCGGCGAAAACGTCCTCTCCTATGATGTCACCCGCCTCGACAAGGTCCGTGACGATGCCTACAGAGGATTAAAACGCCAGAACAATGTCGCGATGAATGATTTCGATCCGGTGATCGCCGAGATCGCCCGCCAAATCGATATCATCCTGCGCCGCAACGGCGATCCCTGCTCACTGCCTTACCTGGCTGAAAACAGTGCTGTGATAAACCTGATCCAGGATTTGGAAGAATTTGACAACCACTCGGAAGAAGAAGAACGCCCCGGCGAACTGTCCGATCCGACCAACTCGCCGTTGGACGGTGTTTCGCTGGAAGACGTCACGAACCGTCTCCAGATGGCCGGCCTCGAAAGATGGGTGATGCGATTGAAGGAAGCGAATGAGAAATTCATCTCCTTCTTCACCAACCGCAACAGCCAGCAGGCTACCATCGTCACCGGCGCGACCAAAGCGGCCCGCCTGGAAACCGATGCCGCCTACCGCGCTGTCGTCAAACGCCTCAACGCGCTGGCCGAAGTGAACGGCGAGACGGACTATCTGGAGATCATCAATAACATCAACCGTCTCATCGACCGCCAGAAAGCCATCCTCGCCACCCGCAAAACCATCAACGCCAAAAGAGCCACCCAAAAGCCGGAAGGCGGCGGCAAGCCGGGGGAGGAAAGACCGGGAGAACTGTAAACAATTGTCAATTGTTTTTCACGCTTTCTACCGGATTTGCATTCGCAGCCTTCCAACTTTGGAAGAATACCGCCAGGAAGGAGATCAGGAGGCAGAAAAGACCAGCAACGATGAAAATCAGCGGGCTAAGCGCGATCCGGTAGCTATAGTCCGTCAGCCATTGCTTCATGAAATACCAGCTCAACGGCGTCGCGATCACGAACGCAATCCCGACATACGTCAGGAACGTACCGACGAGGCGCACCAGGATTCCCCGGTTGTCCGAACCGAACACCTTGCGGATCGCTACCTCCTGCGAACGTTGCAGGATGAAATAGGTCGACATCGCAAGCAAACCCAACAGCGAGATCAGGATCGCAATGCAGGCGAAGATCACCACGATCTTGGCCAGACGAATCTGCGATTCGAAATGCGTACGGATGCCCTGGTCGATAAACTGCCCCTCGAAAGGAACACCCGACACCTCCTCGAAGACTTTGCGCACGGACTCGTATGCCTTGACGGGATCACCCTGCACCTCGACCACGTAGCTCCACGGCCACCAGCCTGATTCCATATTCCGGAAACGGAACATTACCGGCGAATTTTCCTGCGTAATGTCCCTCAACTGGAAATCACGGATCACCCCTAAGACGGGTGTCGCATCTTCGCCCCACCTGAAAGAAGGGGCATCTTCCGACAATTCCATCTGTTTAAAAGCCAGCTCGTTCAAATACCATCCCCCATCGGCGTTGGCCACCCGGTTGTCCGACTTGATCTCGAAACCGAAAATGCGGAAAGCGGCGCTGTCGACCTGTATCTGCTGGAAGCTGAGCGATTTGTCCTCGTAAGTTCCACTCATATTGTTCGTCCCGCTCGAAGGTGTTCCGTTGCTATGGCCGACAGCCTTGACCATCGGAAGCTGGCGCAACATATCTTCCGCCCGTTCCATCTCGCTTTTGGAACGGAAAATGTTATCCGATTCGATTATGTTCGTCGTGTTGTAGCCCAACGGCGCGTGGATCAGATGGTCGATCTGGAGATACATCGTCAGCGAGGCGGCGATCATGGCGATCGTGATCACATTCTGGAACGTGATGAAGACCTTGCTGAACACCATCTTCGTCTGCCGGCGGAACGTCCCGCGTACCACGTCGATCGGTTTGGCCGATGAGATCATCAATGCCGGAAGCACCCCTGACAAGGCTCCCGTCAACACGATAAACAGGAGGATCGCCCCTATCCAAAGCGGTGTCGCCAACACATCGAACGTCAAGCGCACCTGCAACAAGTCATTGGCATACGGCAGTGCCGCCTTGGCAAACATCAGCCCGATGGCAAACGAAACGACTGTCAGGAAAGTAGCCTCCAACATCAACCGCAGGAACAGTTCCACACGCGAAGACCCCAAGAGGCGGCGTGTCGCCATCTCCTTCGCCCGCTGGCCGGCCTGTGCCACCGTCAGGTTTATATAGTTGATGATCGCGAAAATCAGGATCAGAATGCCGACGGACATCAAGACCAACGAAAAGCGCTTGTCGCCTTGGTTTAAGCTATGCGACGCCGTATTTCCGAAATAGATATCCGAAAGTGGAACAACGCGTGCTTCCTTCACGAAATCATACCGGTAAATCCAATACCGCTCTTTGAAAAAGCTCTGTATCTCATCCGTCCGCCCCTTCAAGTCCATCCCCGGCTTCAGCAACAGGAACGAGACGCACGAGCCGGCGTTACCCGGATTCGTCTTCGACAGTGATTGGTTGAACTCCGTCACCCGCTCGATACGCACCAACAGGTCCGCATTCGGAATCACCGAACGGTTGATGTCTTCCATGACACCGGTAACCATGACACTCGTCGAGTCGCTGATGCGCAAGCTCTTCCCGATCGGATCGTCATTGCCGAACACCTTACGGGCAAAGCTTTCCGAAACGACCGCGCTATAAGGATCTTCCAAAAGCCGGTCGCGGTCGCCATCGAGTATCTTGAACGAAAAGAGGCCGAAAAACGTCGAATCCGCATATACGAGATCGGCAGTCAACTTCTTGTCTCCATAAAAAATTTGTTTACTCTTCCCTTGATCCGTGATGACCGGACAGACTTTCTCGATCTCCGGATACCGCTCTTCCAGCCAATAGGAAACCGGGACACCCGATTCCAAAAACTCTTCATTGCCGATGGCAACGATCCGGTCGTAATTCGCCTGTTGTTTGTCGATATTCAATTCCCGTTCCACATACACCGCAATCAGGATCACGAACATCAGCGAAACAGACAGCCCGAAGACGTCGATCGCCGTATACCCCTTGTTCCGGCTCAGGAATTTCAGAAAAGATTTTATATTTAACAGATTATTCATAGTGTATTCCATTTATAATTCATAACCCCAAACTCATATCTCACAAAGAACATATCCGACTTTCCCAAGCCGGATATGATCACAAAACAATTAGAATGTGTCTATGTTCTATTTTACAAAAATTAAATGAATTCGTTTACGGACGACACGATACTTCCGTCGAACAGGTTGATCACCCGGTGGGCGAAGCTCGCATCGTGTTTGGAGTGTGTCACCATAACAATGGTGGTTCCTTCTTTGTTCAGTTCGGTCAAGAGCTGCATCACTTCGGCTCCGTTTTTGGAGTCCAGGTTACCGGTCGGCTCATCGGCAAGGATGATTTTCGGATTCGAAACAACGGCACGGGCGATGGCGACACGCTGCTGCTGACCTCCGGAAAGCTGCTGTGGGAAGTGGTTGGCTCGGTGGCTGATGTTCATGCGCTTCAAGATGTCATTGACCATCTGCTTGCGCTCGCTTGCCTTTACTTTGAGATAGGTAAGCGGCAACTCCACGTTTTCAAAGACATTCAGTTCGTCGATCAGATTGAAACTCTGGAACACGAAACCGATATTTCCTTTACGCACCTGCGTACGTTCTTTTTCTTTCAAGTGTCCGACTTCCCTGTCCGCCAGGTAATAGTCGCCCGATGTCGGGTTGTCCAACAGGCCCAGGATATTCAGCAAGGTGGACTTGCCACAGCCGGAAGGGCCCATGATTGCCACAAACTCACCATCCTTCACTTCCATCGACACGCCGTTCAACGCGATCGTTTCCACCTCTTCCGTACGGAAAAACTTACTTAATCCTTCAATTTTAATCATGACTGTATCTGTTTTTTTATTATTGCTTCTTCTTGCCTATCTATAGGCAAACAGCGTGCCAAAGTACATAAACCATTTATTTACAACCCTATAATAATTTCAATATTTTCCGCGAGTGTCTAATTTTTGGACAGTGGTGTAAAGATATTAGACACTCGCCGGAAAAACGAGATCCCGGATTATTCCGATTTCAAGCTATCGACCGGATCTTCGTTCGCGACATCCCAGATGCGGTACACGATACATATCAAGACCACCAGGCAGACAAACAATGCCCCTGCCAAGAAGATCCACGCACTAAGAGGTATCTTTTCCACAAACTGCCGTTGCCAGTGTTCCGCGACAAAATAAGATATGCCGCATCCTAATAAAATCGCAGGGAGGGCGATACGAAGGACGTCTTTCAAGAATATCCGTAGAATATCCTTCATCGTAGCCCCGTTCACTTTGCGGATGGCCAATTCCTTGCGGCGTCGGTTCACTTCGTCGTTCGTATAGCCGATCAATCCGATCAGGGAGATTATCAGCGTTATTAATCCCCCGATCATCACTTCGTCGCGGAACTTCCGGGAACTGCTGTACAGGTCGACCATCTGAACGGAATAAACCGTCAGTTTCGGCTCTTGGTCCGGCATCAGCTCTTTCAATCTCTCATTTACTTTTCCGACTGCATCAGGAGTCATCCGGTGGAATTTCACCAACAAATGGGCAGAAGGACGTTGACGGTAGAACAAGACGGAAGGACGTGCATCCATATCGATGAGCGAACCCATGATATAATTCTCATATACCCCGCAAATCGTATAATACTTCGAGCCATACCGATCATGTTCCGATATATAAATGGATTTACCGACTGCACCGTCCGGCCAGTCCACGAATTCTTTCATCTTCTCCACAAAAGCACGGTTCACCATCACTTCGTCCGAAACTGGGATATTCTCGGTGAACGAGCGGCCTTCTATCACCGGTATTTCCATTAAGTCAAGGAATCCGTTGCTCACCCAATACTGGTCTGCAATATTAAAAAGTTCCTTTTCCGACTCCGGTAAAGCGATATTATTGCCCGACATCGACCCAAAAGGCAACGAATAGGAAGTCGACACCGCTTCTACTTCCGGCAGGCGCATCACTTCATCCAGCACCTTATAACGAGTCGTGGAATCGATCGCCGAAATACTGCAATAGGCCAGCCGGTCATACGAATAACCCGGATCACTGTTCACCATATACGCATGTTGTCTGCCGACAATCAATAACAGGGTCACCAGCAAACCCGCCGCAATAAACTGGAGGAAAAGCAGACAGAGTTTCCAGACACGGCGACTTTCACGGAAATTACGGAACGCGGCAGCCACCGGAATACGGGCGAACAAACAGCCCGGAACCAAGCCGGTCACCAGAAACACAATCACGCAAACTCCCAGTAGTACCAAAGCCCCTTTGGATAATAACAACGTTTCGACCGAAACATCCAATAAATCATAAATGATATCCCGACAAAGAAAAATCAGGAAAATACTCACCATGATCGAACAGACCATGTGTACCAGCGTTTCCGACAAAACCATGCTATGGATATTCGTTTCCGAAGCCCCGTACGACTTATGCACGGCTACTTCTTTCGTCCGGTTGACGATCGAAGAAATGGTAATGAGAATATAGTTCATGATAGCCGTGAACAAAAGGGCAAAGGCCAGAATCCCCAACATCATAACCATGTTTTTTACCTCTCCCGCTTTGCTATGCAAGTCGAGCAAGGGCCTAAGCGTATAAGTCAGTTCGTAGCCCGACTTTCTCAAAGCTTCCTGATCGTGGTGCCGGAGCGTCATATCATGAATAGCCGGAGTCAGGCTATCAGGCGTGACTCCCGGTGACAGACGCACATAACCGGCATAACGGTCGTTACCCAACCAGTTGTTCAAACTCTCCGGATCCATGCCGGACATGGCAACCAACATATCGTAACGCAAGCTGGCATTCTGGGGCAGATCCTCGAATACACCTCCGATCGTCACCTCCAAACCGGGATTCTCATCGGGGATGATCGTCAAGCCTTCCACTTTTTCGATACCTCCCATCTTTTCCGCCAACGAACGGGATATCATAGCATACCACGGTTTGGCCAACACCACTTTCGGATTACCGGACAGGATCGGCACAGGGAAGATATCGAACACATTACTGTCGGCCATCATGATATAACGGGCGGAATAACGTTGTTTGTCAGGTGTCGTGAACAGGGTATTATCTCCACCGATATAGGTAAGCCGGGTAGCGTCTTCCACGCCCGGAATCTCACTCCGCATAGCGGGAGCTACAGCACCGCTTACCTGATAATAGTCTTCCTCTTTCCCGTTCATGCTATAATTCTCATAGATCCGGTAAATCCGGTCCGCATCCGGATAGAAGGTATCGTAAGATTGTTCAAAATAGATCTTCGCAATCATGACCAACGCAACAGACAACCCCACACTCAGCGAGATGATCTTCATTACATTATGACGTCCTTTTTTGAACAATGAGCGTATGGCAATATTCAAGTTTCTCATATCTATCGTGTTTATCTGCTTTTCCTACTATCGTTACTCTGATTTCAAACTATCAACCGGATTAGAATTCGAAACGGCCCATGCACGGTACAGGACACAAGCAATGATCAAAACATAGACCATCATCGCTCCGGCCAGGAAGATGAAAAATCCGATGGGCGCCTTTTCCGTAAATTTCTCCAACCATCCCGTACCGGAATAATAAGCGACAGTCATACCGATCACGATAGCGGGAATCGCAATATAGGAAATGTCTTTCGAAATCATCTTCAAGATACTCCATGCTGTCGCCCCGTTCACCTTACGGATCGCAATTTCGCGTCCACGACGGTTCGTTTCGTCACTGGTATATCCCAGCAGACCGATCAATGCAATAATCAAGGTCACGATTCCCCCGATCATAACCGAGTCGCGGAACGTGCGGGAATCCTTATACAGGTCTATCATATCCATATAATAAGCCGTCACCGTAACATTTCGGTCGGGCATTACATCTTCCAGCACCTTTTGTGCCTTTTTTATATTCTCCGGTGACATCTCATGGAATTTGATCAGGATCATCGGTGCATATCTATCATAGAACAGGGCGGTCGGACGTGTATCCGGATTACCGGTACTGCCAATACAAACATCTTCATACACACCACAGATGGTAAACGGTTCTCCATTCTGGCTATGTTCCGTAATTATAATGTTCTTGCCAATCGCACTCCCGGTCCAACCAGCCACCTGCTCCATCTTTTCGACAAAAGAACGGCTGACCATCACTTTGTTCGAAGCCGAACCGTCAGAACGGAACACCTCTCCTTCAATAACCGGAATCTCCATCAAGGAAAAGAAATCATCTTTCACCCAGTACATATCGGCAATATTAAACAGTTCGCGGTCATCTCCAGGAAGTGAAACATTATTTCCCGACATCCCTGAAATCGGCAGGTCATAGCAGGCAGAAACTTTGTCAACTTCGGGTATCTTGCGCAATTCCTCGATTGCCGTATTACGGACGGATTCTTCCACACCCTGTGTCGAGCAATAAGCCAACTTCTCATAGGCATATCCGGGATCGACATTTACCATATAGTCATACTGCTTATTGATAACCGACAATAATGCCACCAGATAGGCTGTTGCCAAAAACTGTATGAACAGCAGGCAAAGTTTCCAGTACCTGCGGGATTCTTTAAAATTACGGAATGCGGCAGCCACCGGAATACGCAGGAACATATAGGTCGGGATCAAACCGGTAATGAAAAAAATCACGATGCAAACTCCTATCAGTATCACAATAGTCTGTGTCGAGAACAATGCTCCCAACGTTGCCCCTAACAATTCTTCCGTTTTCGTACGGAACAGAACGATCAGAAAAGCGGCAAGCAACAAAGAAATCAGCATATGCAAACACGTCTCCGACATGATCATACCGAACAGGTTCTTATCTGAAGCCCCATAACATTTATGAACAGCCACCTCTTTGGTTCGGTTGATCAACGTGGAAATCACGATAAGCACATAATTCATCGCAGCCGTAAAGATGAGCACAAAAGCCAGAAAGCTCAACAGGGAATTCATGCTCTTCACCTCATCACTGTTACTGTGCATGTCCATCAACGGAACCAGGCTATAAGTCAAATCAATTCCCGCTTTTTTCACCTCTTCCAGATCGCAATGCCGTCCTTGCATCTCACGAATGGCAGTCGTCAGGCTTTCCGGATCAGTGCCGGGATAAAGTTTTACATATCCCAGATAACGGTCATTCCCCAGCCAATTTTCACGACTCCACTTGCTCATACCTTCCAAAGATGCAACAATCTCAAAACGCAAGTGGGAATTTTCAGGTACATCTTCAAACACACCTCCTATCGTATAGATTTGTCCTGGACTGGATTCAAATTCAAATTCCTTGTTCACTGCCTGTTCTGCACCTCCCAACAGTTTGGCAATGCGATTCGAGATCATCACATATCCCGGACGGGACAAAGTCTCTTTCGGATCACCGATCAGGATAGGACGCGGCAACAGATCGAAAACATTCGTATCGCCCATCACGACATAACGGGCGGAATAACGGTTTCCATCCTGTGTCTTGAACAACTCCTTGTCGCCCCCGATATAGGTCAAACGAGTTGCTTTTTCAACCTCCGGTATCTCGACTTGCATAGCTGTAGCCACGCCTCCGCTCACCTGCCCGTAGGACTTATATTCACCATCCCGGATGATGTTTTCGTGCAACCGATAAATACGGTCGCTGTCCGGATAAAACTTATCAAACGAACGTTCAAAACACACTTTCGATATCAGGACAAGTCCCATCGCCAGTCCGACTCCCAGAGATAAAATCTTTATCCCATTACTTCTTCCTTTCTTAAAAAGCGAACGTAATGCTATGTTCAAGTTTTTCATATCGCGTATTTATTATATTCCGTCCATTAAAATTCAAAAAGCGTGCCAAAAGAGTCAACGAACTAAAATACAAACAGATAAAAGCACAATCATTTTTTTTAAGTGTCCAATTATTTGACAATGGTGTACAATAATTAGACACTCCTGATGGGTAAAACATCGAAACTAGTTCACGGAAATGCAATTGACGTCCCACAAGGATAGAAAATATCGTTGGAAAAACCTTATAAAATCGGCAGATTGCAGCAACTAAAATTGAGTATTAAGAAGTTAGCAGCAAATCGGAGAAGTTGGGAAGAAGGCATAAAACCATCTTGGAGCAGATTGCGGAAGTAGGACGGTTTCCTAATCGTTACCCGAAAGCGATGCAGATTTAACACTCTCCGTTTTGTTTGCGGCGTTCTGCGTAGATTTACTTATCAAGATGTAACTCGTTGATTTATAGTTTTGCAACCAAAAAGAAACGAGTATGGCAAGAAGTACATTCAAGGTGCTGTTCTACGTGAACGGCAGCAAGGAGAAGAACGGAATTGTCCCTATCATGGGACGGGTTACAATCAATGGGACGGTGGCGCAATTCAGTTGCAAGCGGACTATCCCCAAAGAACTTTGGGATGCCAAAGGCAACAAGGCTAAAGGAAAAAGCCGTGAAGCGAGGGAAATCAACCTCTCGCTCGACAACATCAAGGCTCAAATCATCAAGCATTACCAGCACATATCCGACCGTGAGGCGTATGTAACGGCAGAAATGGTACGCAATGCGTATCAAGGCATCGGCAGCGAGTATGAGACATTGCTCGGAGCATTCGACAAGGATAATGCCAAATTCCTGAAACGGGTGGGCAAAGACCGCAGCATGAGTTCCTACCGTGTCATGGTACGGGCAAGAAACCACGTGGCGGCATTCATCAAATCGCAATACAACCGCAACGACCTCTCCATGCTGGAACTTACCCCTGACTTTATCAAGGAGTTTTCCGTGTTTCTCGGTACGGAACAAGGATTGAAAAACTCTTCCGTATGGATGATGTGTATGTGGGTGAAGACAGTCGTATCACGTGCGCATTATAACGGACAGATACCGAGAAATCCTTTCGTACAGTTTCGCATCAATCCCAACACCAAAGAACGGGAATATCTGACGGAAAGCGAAATCAGGACATTGATGGAGCATGACTTCAAGGACGCTACGCTGGCTTTTACCCGTGACCTGTTCGTGTTCTCCTGTTTCACTGCTTTGTCATTCGTGGACATCAAGGAATTGACAACCGATGAAATCATGGACGTGAACGGTGAGAAATGGATACTGGCGAAAAGACACAAGACGGGCATACCGTTCCAAGTGAAACTTTTGGATATTCCCTTGCAGCTTATCGAGAAGTACAGACCTTTCCAAAAGGACAAGTCCATTTTCGGTGAAATCAACTACTGGAATATCTGTAAGAAACTGAAAAAGGTGATTGCCGAGTGTGGCATAAACAAGTCTATCTCATTCCATTGCGGGCGGCACTCCTTTGCAACTCTGGCTTTGAGCAAGGGTATGCCGATTGAGAGCGTGAGCCGTATTTTGGGGCATACGAACATCGAAACCACCCAAATCTATGCGAAGATAACCGTGCAGAAACTGGACAATGACCTCACGATGTTGGGCGACAAACTGAGCAAGTCTTTTGCAAACGTAAAAATGGCAGGACTATGAAACGTGAAACAATTACAATGAGTGAGTACGGCAGAGTGACTGTACCGACCTATACGGCGAATGTATGGATGAGCGAAGCGGAACTGCTGGAGTTGTTCGGGGTAATCGCCCCGACACTCCGTGCCGCCATCAAAGCCGTGTACAAGAATGGAGTGTTGAAACCTGATGAAGCGGAAAGATACATCAAGCTGACCAACGGTTACGGCGTGGATATGTATGCCCTGCCAATGGTTGTGGCACTCGCTTTCCGTATCGGCACGCCCAATGCCGAAAGGGTACGCAACGCCCTGTTGGAGAGACTTTACTTGCGAAAAGAAAGGCAGGTTTTGTTGGTTTCAATGGGAAACAGCCCCTCATGCAGATGTTAGATTGTGCGCTTCGGAAATTTTTATAGCTTGTTTATGAGCGATTTAACCTGATGTACTGATGTCATGGCATCAGTAAACCTATAAACCAGTATATCTCTTTGCCAACAAATATCTGTGGCAACCTATTTGCCCGAAGAAGCCCAAACGCACTTCTTCGGGCTTTTTCTTTTCGTTTTTCGATGGCTGACATTGCCTATCTTACCGCATTTTCTTACCCGTCGGTTTCTTTTGCGCCGTTCTGCATAGGTTTACGTATCAAGGTTTTAACCGTTACTCCATAGCTTTGTGCCCATGTTTAATCCGCTGCCGATATTGTTTGTCGGCGGCATAAAACCAAGCAAAGCCTATGGCAGAAAAAGAAGAATTCATCCGTGTAGGGACTACCCTCTACAAGATTGTGAACCAGCCCCGAATGGACGGCGGCTGTGTAAAGAGACGTATCGCATGGAACGCCGAGACCTTGCGGCAGGACTACGGCAAGGACTACATGGCAAGCGTGTCGAAGTATGACGGTTTCTGCACCGTACCGGCCCATGTGGACTACAAGCCCGTAATCGGTAAGTTCCTGAACCTGTACGAGCCGATAAACCATGTTCCCGTGCAGGGTGATTTCCCCTGCATCCGTTCGTTGATGGAGCATATCTTCGGCAAACAGTATGAGTTGGGCATGGACTACTTGCAGTTGCTCTACCTTTACCCCATTCAGAAACTGCCCATCCTGTTGCTCGTGTCCGAAGAACGCAACACGGGTAAAAGTACGTTCCTGAACTTCCTGAAAGCCGTATTCCAAAGCAACGTGACGTTCAACACCAACGAGGACTTCCGCAGCCAGTTCAATTCCGACTGGGCGGGCAAGCTGCTCATCATGGTGGACGAGGTGCTGCTCAACCGCCGTGAGGACAGCGAGCGGTTAAAAAACCTCAGCACTACGCTATCCTACAAGGTGGAGGCGAAAGGCAAAGACCGTGACGAGATAGGTTTCTTCGCCAAGTTCGTGCAGTGCTCCAACAACGAGCACCTGCCCGTCATCATTGATGCCGGAGAAACACGCTATTGGGTATGGAAGATTGTGCCGTTGCAGAATGATGATACCGACTTCCTGCACAAGCTGAAAGCCGAAATCCCCGCTTTCCTGTACTTCCTTGCGGGTCGCAAGCTATCCACCGAAAAGGAAAGCCGCATGTGGTTCAACCCTAAACTGCTGGAAACGGAAGCCTTGCGGAAGATTGTCCGCAGCAACCGCAACCGTTTGGAAATAGAAATGGCGGAACTGCTGCTCGACATCATGGCAAGCATGGGTGTCGGGTCTGTTTCGTTCTGTCTGAATGATATTGTCCCGTTGCTCGTCTGCTCGCAAGTCAAGGCGGAGAAGCCGCAGGTTCGGAAAGTGGTGCAGGAGTGCTGGAAGCTGACACCTGCACCCAATTCGCTTTCCTATACCACCTACCAGTACGACTACAACCGTGAGTGCCACTACTCGCCCGTCAGGAGGATTGGACGCTACTACACGGTAAGCAAATCGCAGTTGGAAACACTCTGATATTTTGATGAAATGATGAAATCATATATAAACACAAAGGAATACAGTTACTTACGCCTTCATCAACCTTTCAACAAAAGGATATGGCTGATGAAAAGAGAAAGGACACACAGCACCGCACATCACTTCTCTTTTGGCGAGCAGTTTGATGAACGGGTGATGAATGCTTATTTCATTGGTAATGAACATATTGCATCCATCAATCATCAATTCATCGGATTTTCATCCCTCAACAAGTCTGCCGGAGAAGAGATGCGGAAACAGTACAATACCCATAACTCGGCATGTCCGAGCCAGGCAACTCGTTTCCGTGAGTTGCCCAACTTGGCACGGCGAGTCGGGCAACTCGGCGAATTGAGTTGGGCAACTCGGAACTTTGAGTCGGGCGACCTGACAATTCGAGTTGCCCGACTGGTTTTCTGCACACGCATCCGCCGCAGGCTTTTAAGGAACGGAAAAGCCATAGCTTATTAGGGCATTTTCTTCACGCAGTGCCGTGCACCGCTAAAAATGCCCCAATAAGCCAACGGGGTTTCACCCCTCTGGACACCCCTGTTTGCTCCATGCGGCACGACCGCAGCGGACGGACACCAATCAACCAATTTGTATAATCTAAAAAAACAAGAAACGAACATGGGATATATCAGCATCCAAATCAACAAGGCGAAAGGCTCGGCTGACACGGGCGCATCCGACCACATCGAACGCAAAAGCATACCCAAGAATGCCGACCCGACACGTACCCATCTCAATCGTGAATTGGTGGACTTCCCCGACGGTGTGGCAGACCGCACCGAAGCGATAAGCCACCGCATCCGCACGGCAGGTATCAAACGCAAGATAACGCCCGACCAAGTGAGGGCAATCCGCATCGTGCTTTCGGGTACACACGAGGACATGGTGAGAGTACAGGACGAGGGCAGGCTGGACGAGTGGTGCGCTGACAACCTGCAATGGCTGCACCGCACCTTCGGACGGGAAAACACCGTATCGGCAGTGCTTCACATGGACGAACATACGCCGCACATCCATGCCACAGTCGTGCCGATAGTGACGGGCGAGCGCAGAAAAGCGAGAAAGAAGCAAGCGGACGGCAAACGCACCTACCGCAAGAAAACCGACACTGTTCGCCTGTGCGCCGATGACCTCCTGACCCGTGAAAGACTTGTCGCCTACCACGACAGCTATGCAGAGGCAATGGCAAAATACGGCTTGCAACGTGGCGTTCGTGGCTCGGAAGCACGCCATGTCACCACCGCCCAGTACTACCGTGACCTGAAACGGCAGACGGGAGAACTGGAAGCCAACGTGCAGCAATTGCAGACCGAACAGCGACAGGCGGAACAACTGCTTGACGAAGTGAAACGGGAAATCAAGTCGGAGAAGCTGGAAGCCGCCAAGACGGAAGCCAAGACCGCACTTGTGGCAAAGGTCGGCTCTCTTTTCGGCAGCGGTAAACTCAAGGAGTTGGAAGCCGACAACCATGCCCTGCAAAGTGAGGTTGCAGCCCGTGACGAGAGCATAGAATTGTTGCAGCAACAGATTGAGCGGCAGCAGGAGGAACACAACCGCCAGTTAATGGAAATGCAAGCCAAGCACCGCAGGGAAATGACGGACAAGGAAGCGGAACACCAAAAGAAAGTATCATTTTTGAAATCCATCATTTCAAAAGCCCAAACATGGTTTCCGCTGTTCCAAGAGTTGGTATACATGGAGAAGTTCTGCCTGAAAGTCGGCTTCAACGAAAGGCAGACTGCCACACTCATAAGCGGCAAGCCGTTGTTCTACGAGGGTGAACTCTACTCGGAAGAACACAAACGGAAGTTTAAGACCGAGAAGGCAGGCTTCCAAGTGGTGAAAGACCCGAAAGACAAGTCTAAACTTGCACTTGCCATCAACGGGCAACTGATTGGCGAATGGTTCAAAGAACAGTTTGGCAAATTACAACAGACTATTTGCCAATACGTCCAAAGAAAAAGCAGAGGTATAAAAATATAAACGGACTGATTATTTCAAATACCAATAGGAATATAAAAACAGCCGTAATCAATAATCTCAAGTATTGATTACGGCTGGTTT
>ULUC01018170.1_pt1 | contig 14618 bp, 9 predicted proteins | sample 1958151 | NCBI WGS metagenome assembly ULUC01 (sample SAMEA4835750, study PRJEB28245) | human gut metagenome | biome: gut microbiome; material: fecal sample | place: Denmark | collected 2008
TCAGTGTACCATTTGATAAATGAAGATATGTTAAAGCAATGTCATAAAGAATTAGATGGGAGCAAAGCAGTCGGAATCGACAAGGTAACCAAAGATGAGTATGGGAAGAACCTTGACAGAAATATCAAGGATTTAGTACAAAGGCTGAAAAACAAATCCTTTAAGCCACTTCCATCGCTGAGGGTATACATTCCTAAAGCAAATGGAAAGAAAAGACCATTAGGGATAGCTTCTTATGAAGATAAGATTGTACAAATGGCAGTGAAGAAAATATTGGGTGCTATTTATGAGCCAAGATTCCTAAACTGTATGTATGGATTCAGACCGAACAGAGGTTGTCACGAAGCGATAAAAGAGGTATATCAACGGATAAGTTATGGGAAAATCAGCTATATCGTAGATGCTGACATCAAAGGGTTCTTTGACCATATCGACCATGAGTGGATGATGAAGTTTCTCGAATGGAACATACAGGATAAGAACTTACTGTGGCTGATACGTAAATATCTTAAAGCAGGAATAATGGAACAAGGTAAATTTGAACCAACAGAGGAAGGTTCGGCACAAGGCTCAGTAATGAGTCCGATGCTTGCGAATATATACATGCATCATGTGCTGACGCTGTGGTTCAAACTTGTAGTGAAGAAGGAAATGCAGGGAGAGTGTTTTCTTGTCAACTTTGCGGATGATTTTGTTGCAGGATTTCAATATAAGTCAGAAGCTGAAAGATACTATAAAGAGTTAAAAGAACGAATGGAAAAGTTTGGTCTGGAACTTGAGAGTAGTAAAAGCAGACTGATTGAATTTGGAAGATTTGCAGAGCAGAATCGCAGGGCAAGAGGAGAACATAAACCGGAAACATTTGACTTTTTGGGATTTACTTTCTACTGTAGCAAAAACCGAAAAGGAGGTTTCGTACCCAAAGTACAGACTTCAAGAAAGAAGTTTGAGCAAAAGGTCAGAGCCTATAAGAATTGGATTTATGATAATCGGAATCGACCGATGCGAGAGATAATCAAGGAATTAAATGTGAAGCTAATCGGACACTATCGGTACTATGGTGTTACATGGAATTTCCGAAAGATAACAACATTTTTGCATAGAGTTCAGCAGTTTCTGTTTAAAGCCATGAATCGGAGAGGTTGTAGACGGGCATACACATGGAATGGATTTGTGGAAATGCTCAAGTATTACCCGTTAGCAAAACCTAAAACGTACTATTGTTTATATTGAAGCGAATGTTACTATGAGGAGCCGTATGCGGGAAAGCCGCACGTACGGATCTGTGAGGGGCTAAGATTGAGATGTCTTAGTCTACTCGACTGTAGAATTAAGAAAATCGGAATTTACAGGAGAAGAATATGAAGATCATTTGGATAGATGGTACTTTTGGAATTGGAAAGTCTGCTGTTGCTGCTGCGATTGTTAAGAAAATACCACAGGCACATCTGCTTGAATTCGATGCATTGCAAGAAAAATATAAGCCAACTTCAGATTCTGATCGTTTTGGGAAAAGATATCCAGAAGCTAAAAAATATTTGGTTGATGCTCTCGTTGATGAAATAACAGAAATAATACAAGAAGGAGGTTGCAATTGTTTAGTCATTCCAGTTGCATTGATTAATGATTATTGCAATCAGAAACTTATAGATGGCTTCGCAAATATTGAGAGTCACCATTTTATATTAACGGCCAAGACGGAAATCCTACATCAACGCATAAATAACCAAGAAAATCGAGACATCGATTTGGCAGTAACCTATATGCCAGAGGCAACACAGTATTTAAGTAATCACTATTATGATGCAAGCATAATAGATACGTCTAACATGAGCATTGATAGTGTTGCAAAAGAAATAATTGAAAGCATAACTCGGTAACTTCCTGTTTATAAAACTGATAAAGGAAAGCAGGTGCGTTTTTATGGATAAGATTACAACAATCAAACAAAGTGCTAAGAGTATTCTCACAGGTAATATCGAATCGGCAAAGAATCTTATAAATAAGGAATATCCATTTAAGAAGTTAAAACCGGAAGGAAGAAGCTATACTGATAAGGAAAAGTATGAGCAGTTTGTAAGAGACGGCGTTATAGACAGATATAGTGGAGAAAAGCTGGTTAATCCGGGATTATTAAAGGTGTTATCATTTTATATGCCGGATGCATTTCCATATCAGAGCCATTGGAAGATGGAAGAATGTCACAGTGCCTACTGGGAGCTGGTCCCAATAATTGACCACATCATTCCTATTGCCATTGGAGGAAAGGATAACCTGTCTAATTATGCGACAACGTCTATGCTTCACAATTCAGTTAAGAGTAACTGGACAATAGAGCAGCTAAACTGGAAACTGTATCCTACAGGAGACATTAATGAGTATGACGGGCTTACAGGGCTTTTCGTGAGACTTACCGAAAACGACCTTGAGCTTTTTGATGATCCATACATAAAACGCTGGTATAAGTTATCTGTGGGAATGAAATAGAGACAGTTCCTAAATGTATATAACAATTGATTGTAAATGAAAGAGATAAGAGTATGCATATATATGTAGATGCTGATGCATGTCCTGTGATAGGGATAGTTGAAAGAATAGCTAAGAGTCATAATATTGCCGTAACGCTTTTGTGTGATACTAATCATTATCTTACATCAGACTATTCAGAAGTGGTATATGTGGGTGCCGGAGCTGATGCGGTTGATTTTAAGTTAATAAGCCTTTGTGAAAAAGGAGATTTAGTAGTTACGCAGGATTATGGTGTTGCTGCCATGGCATTAAGTAAGGGTGCATATGCCATTCATCAGTCCGGGAAATGGTATACAAATGAAAATATTGATCTTATGTTAATGGAAAGACATATAAGTAAGAAGGCAAGGCGGGCAAGCAGTAAAAACCACATGAAAGGTCCAAGAAAAAGAAGTGATAAGGATGATTTAAACTTTGAAGCCTCTTTTGAGAGACTAGTGGAAAAGCATCAACACTTGGATACCAGCCGGATGTCTGGAAGAGCTGGAGTTAAATAAAAATTAGGAGACAGATATATGAATTTTGAATTAGCATGCCTGGAGGATTTTAATGAGATAGAAAATCTCTATTGGGATTTAATAGATAAAAGCAAAGAAGAACCTTCTTTTCCTGACTGGGAAAAGGGTGTACATCCTTCAGCAGATTTTTTAATGGCTGGTATTGTTAAGAAAGAGTTGTTCGTATTAAGAGATGAAGGAATAATTAAGGCGTGTGCCATAGTTAACAGTAATTCTAATAAAGAGTATAAAAAGGTAGCGTGGAAAGTAAATGAAAGAGATAATAATGTATGGATAATCCATGCTCTCGCAGTGCGATATGAGTGCCGCGGTATGGGTCTTGCTACTCAATTTGTAAAAAACTTAATATCATATGCTAAGTTAGAAAACATTGAAGCCATTCATCTTGATGTAATAGATAAGAACACACTAGCTGACAAGTTATATATCAGAGCTGGCTTTAAATATGTAAGTACTGAAAACATATTTTATGAGGTGGTTGGAAACAGGCAGTTTAGAATGTATGAGTATGTGATAGAGTAGAAAGTATTAGAAATACGCATATAATGTGCATTATCTGTCTTATAGGAAGCTATAATGAAAAAATCATAGTAAAGAAGGAATGGTTGTGAATATAAGATATGCAACAATGGCTGATTTAGACGATATTGCATCGGTTGAATCCGAGTGTTTTCCTGTTTTAGAGGCAGCAACTAAAGAAGAATTTGAGCAGAGAATAAAATATTATGGAAATCATTTCTGGCTTATGTTTGATGATGATAAACTCATTGCGTTTGTAGATGGTTTTGTTACGGATGAGGCTGATCTTACAGATGAGATGTATGAAAATGCATCAATGCATAATGAGAATGGTGCATGGCAGATGATTTTTGGTGTAAATACTCTTCCTGAATATCGCAGATGTGGATATGCGAAAGAGCTGATTAAGAAGGCCATCTTAGATGCCAGAAAACAGAACCGGAAAGGGCTTGTATTAACATGTAAAGAAAGCCTTGTTCCATATTATTCCAAGTTTGGATTCGTTGATGAGGGGATAACAGATAAATCCACTCATGGAAATGTTCTGTGGCACCAGATGAGATTGGATTTTAAATTAAGAAATAATGGAGTAAATCCTTCAGATAACAAAAATGTGACCGCGCATAAAACATTTAAAGCCGACAGAATACTATCATATTTTAAAGAAGAGTGGAAGGTACTGCTTATAATAACTGTGTCAGGTTTTATATACAATCTTGGACTTTTGTTTGGACCATGGTTTGAAGGAAAAATGGCAGGCTGTCTTATAGATATATTGGCAAAGAATGCTGTATACAAGGATATGCTTATACTTGTTATTGCATATGTGATTTCAATTGGAGTAGTTCAGGTATCAAGATATATAAAACGTTTTTATGTTCGTAGATTCGCCAATAATGTTAATAGAAGAATGAAGAAAATATTATATGGAACACTTGTATTAAAGAGCAGGACAGAGCTTGAAGGTGAAGGTATGGGCGATATTATGACAAAGGCCATACTTGATATAGATGATTGTGCTGAAGGCATGAGAAAGTTTACAACAGAAATATTTGATACAGGCGTAGCGCTGGCTGCATATGCAGGAATGTTGCTTGTATATGATGTAAGGCTGGCATTTATTGCAATGATATTTCCACCTATATCTTATATCATTGCTGAAAAGATGAAAGTAATAGTCCAGAAAACAGGTTCTGCGTATAAAAAACAATCTGGTATCCTTAGTAATGCAACACTCGACAGAGCATCCAATGCTATAACCTACAGAGTTTATGGCAGGGAAGCTGACAGAAAAAATGCGTACGAAGATAATCTGGCTGAGTATGAGAAATCAGCTATTTATGCTAATATATGGAATTCTTCTCTTACACCATTATATAGAATAATATCAATGATGGGCATTTTATTTATATTATATTTTGGCAGCAGAAATGTACTTGGAACAGGATGGAGAACCTGGGATATTGCAGCATTTACAACATTCCTGGCCTGCTTTATAAAGTTATCTGATAAGTCCTCGAAAGCGGCGAAGCTGTTTAATGCAGTTCATAAGGCACAGGTTTCATGGAAACGTATTAAGCCGCTTATGGTTATTCAGGCTAAGGATACAGATTGTAAAAATCAGACATCAGGAAGGCTTGAGGTACAAAACTTAAGCTTTACATATCCAGATGGAAAAAATGTATATAATGGTATTTCCTTTACTGCAGAGCCGGGACAGATCATAGGTGTTACAGGTCCGGTTGCTAGTGGTAAGTCAACCTTTGGAAGGACATTTCTGTGTGAATATCCATATGAGGGAAGTATCATGTATAACGGATGTGAACTAAGAAACGCTGCGGATAATGTAAGGTCGGGAATAATAAGCTATCTTGGACATGATCCTGAATTATTTAACGATTCTGTAAGGAATAATGTGTTGTTAGGTGATGATTATGATGTTTTTGAATACCTCAGGGCAGTATGCATGGATAAAGAGGTTGAGGCTATGGAGCAGGGAGCAGATACCATTATTGGAAGTGAAGGAATCAGGCTGTCGGGTGGACAGGCGCAAAGAATAGCACTTGCAAGGACGCTTTGCCATAAGAAGCTGGTGCTTGTGCTTGATGATCCATTTTCAGCACTCGATAGGAATACAGAGGAACAGATATATAAGAAGCTTAAAGATATGGCATCAGATAATATCGTTATTCTTATATCTCATCGTCTCTATATGTTTCCGAAGATGGATAAGGTTATATGGATGGATGCCGGTAAGGCAAATGTTGGAACACATAAAGAACTTATGTTGGAATGTCCTGGCTACAGAAAAATGTATGAAACGGTAAGTGTTGAAGAATGCAGAACTGTAGAAACAGAGAATGAAGGGCTGGCTGCAGCTAAGGTAGTGGAAAACAGCAGAAGGGTAGTGGATAAGCATGAGTAAACATAATAGCAATGTTGATAATGGCGGCAAAGTACTTAGTGTAGGCTCAATAATATTGCACACTACAATAAAGAAAAAGTGGCTTTCACTTGGTATTATAACAGCAGTATGTGGTGCAGTTATAACTGCACTTTATCCACCGCTTGTACTTGGAAGAATAGTAGATACATTGGCAGCAGGATGTCAGGTTCCTTTATATCTTATATTTCTTTATATGGTATTTAATGTGATCACAGGTCTTATGGAGGCTGCAAGGGAAGGGCTTCTTACTGTATTTGGCCAAAAGATAACGCATGCTCTGCGTAGTGGTCTTATGGAGCATTTTACCAGACTGACAGCCGCATCATTAAGTAAGCAGGAGCCGGGAGCTGTGGTGTCAAGATTCGTTGGCGATGTTGATACTGTAGAGAATCTGTTTACCTCAGGTATAGTCAGTATGTTTGCGGATACATGTAAGATAATAAGTATTCTTGCAGTTATATGGTTCAGAAATAAAGGGCTTGCAATATTATTGCTTATATTACTGCCATTTATATTCTGGTTTACCCGATATGTGCAGAGGAATATGCTTGAAGCCCAGCTGCGAAACCGGCGTGCAGTAAGCAAGGCTTCGGGACATGTGCCGGAAACACTACGAAACATCCGTACAATACATAATCTTGGCAAGGAAAAGTATATGGAGAAAAAATATGATGAATATATAGGTGACAGCTATAAGGCTATGGAAAAGACCAACTTTTACGATGCCATATATTCACCGGTTATTCTTATACTAAATGCAATTGTAGTAGCGGTAGTTATGTTGTTTTCAGCATCGGGCAATGCAAAGGCTCTTACACTTTTTGGCATGTCGGCAGGCACGGCGGTAGCTGTTATTAACTACATATCACAGATATTTGCACCAGTTGAGAGCCTTGGTATGGAAATCCAGACTATACAGTCAGCAATTGCCGGTGTAAGAAGAATAAATGAATTCTTTGCACTCCCGGCATTTGAAGATGTTAAAGCAGATATTAAGGCAGATTTTAATGTTGATATTAAAGCAGATATTATGGCGGATTTTAATGCTGATATAAGTGCAGATATTAATGCTGCGTTAGAAACACAGACAGCTAGCATCAATAATAGTGAAGAATTAAAAGCTAGAAAAGCCTGCACACCATATGTCAAGTTTAATAATGTAACTTTCGGATATGAAGCTGACCATATTATAATTAAAGATAAGAGCTTCAATGTTGATATGGGTGAACAGGTTACACTGCAGGGAAGGACAGGTGCGGGAAAGAGCACAATATTCAAGCTGCTTTTAGGCTTATACAGGCCTTTAAAGGGACAGATACTAATTGATGGAATTGATTCTAGTAATATACCTGATAATATGAAAAGAAGAATATTTGGTTATGTTGAACAGACATTTCATATGGTGCCAGGAACAGTTAAAGACCAGATTACATTATATGATGAAGCTATATCTATGGATGAGGTTGTGAATGCAGCCAGGCTTGCAGGACTTCACGATACAATTATGAGCTTTGATAAGGGATATGATACACTCTGCACACAGGAAATATTTTCGCAGGGACAATGGCAGTTATTGTCTATTGCAAGGGCAACTGCTGCTAATCCACAGCTTCTGCTTTTAGATGAGATAACTGCTAATCTTGATGCTGAGACAGAAAGAGAAGTACTAAAGGCATTAAAAAATGTATCTGAAAACAGGACTGTTATATCAATCTCACACAGGGTTACAGCTAGAACAGGAAGAATTATAAGCTGTTAGAACAGCGTTGTGTCTGTGACATAGCAAAAAGAGGCTTTAACAGAAAAGATTATTAGAAATTGAAATTTTAGAAATTGAAATTTTAAGATGAATATGTATAATAGAGGAAAATATTATGTAAAACAGTATGATAATATGCAGTATAATATAATACGCAGGACAGGTAATAGAAATGAAAAAAATAGACTTTGAGAATGGAACAATTACAGATAATATTTTAAGTGCATCAATCCCTATGCTTGTAGCACAGTTATTGAATCTTTTGTATAACGTAGTAGACAGGATATATATTGCACGTATACCACATATCGGTACAACAGCTATAGGTGCAGTTGGAATATGCTTCCCGGTAATTGTTATTATTACAGCATTTGCTAACTTGTTTGGAAGCGGTGGAACACCTCTGTTTTCGATATACAGGGGAAGAAAGAAAAATAAAGAAGCTGCACTTATTATGGATACTTCATTTTCAATGCTCTGTGCAGGTGCATTTATATTGATGTCATGCGGTATGCTGTTTTCAAAACCAATTCTCATGTTGTTTGGCGCATCAGATAGTACAATAGTTTATGCATATCCATATATGATAATTTATCTTATAGGAACAATACCATCTATGCTTGCCTTAGGACTAAATCCATATATTAATGCACAGGGATATTCTACAACTGGTATGATATCAGTTGCAATAGGAGCAGTTCTTAATTTCATACTGGATCCACTATTTATATTTGTTTTTGGCTTAGGCGTAAAGGGAGCAGCAGTAGCAACAGTTATTTCACAATGCTTTTCAGCGATGTTTACAATATATTTCCTGACACATAAATCTGAATTAAAGATGAGATTTTTAAAGAAAAATGAGATTGTAGAGTGTGCAGGTTATGCTAAGAATATTATCAGTCTTGGCACAGCGGGATTTATAATGCAGGTTACTAACAGCCTTGTTACAATATGCTGCAATAATGTATTGGCAGTAACAGGAGGAGATATTTACATATCAGTAATGACAATAGTATCAAGTGTAAGACAGCTTGTGGATACTCCGATTCATGCTATTAATGAAGGCTCTTCGCCAGTTATCAGTTATAATTATGGCGCAGGAAAGCCCACACGTATCAGAAAAGCAATAGCGGTTCTTAGTATTATGACACTGGCTTATACGGCTGTTATGTGGAGCATTATTATATTTGCACCGGGAGCATTAATAAGCATATTCAGTTCAGACAGCAGCCTGCTTAGTGATGCTATTGTTGCATTAAAGCAGTATTTTGCAGCATTTATATTTATGGATCTGCAATATATCGGACAGACAGTATTTAAGTCACTTAACAAAAAGAAGCACGCCATATTCTTTTCATTATTAAGAAAAGTCATTATAGTCGTGCCTCTTACATATATTATGCCATATACATTTAATATGGGGACAGCAGGAGTATTTCTGGCTGAGCCAGTATCCAATGTAATAGGAGGAAGTATCTGCTTTATTACAATGCTATGTACAGTACTTCCGGAGCTTAAGAGAATGGCTGAAGTATAAAACTACTGTATCCAGGCAGTTCCATTCCGTTATTAAGCTTAATTTCGCTGCCACTTATAAGGTCAGTGCATGTATCAGTTCCGATATTAAACGAAGCAAAGTAAGGCTGCTCGGATGCATTTATGGCAACAAGAACACGTTCATCATTATACTGACGTAAGAAGATGCACTGCTCATTGGTGAGCACGATAGATGAGAAACTTCCGTAATTCAGTGCATTTGACGACTTCTTCGCGACAGCCAGCTTTGATATAAATGTTGTGAGGTCATTCCATATAGGCGTATCAAAGGAAACACGCAGAGCAGGATCACCATCCTCTTTTCTTCCTGTTGCACCCCATTCACTGCCATAGTATACACAAGGAATACCAGGCATTCCGAATGCAAGGGTGTATATGAGAGGAAGGTGGTTAGCGTTATTAAGAATACTGGCAACTCTTGTTACATCATGATTGTCAACAAAGGAGAGCAGATGCTTTCCCTTATAAAGAGTCCAGTTTTCTGGTCCGAACTGTCGTAATAATGAATGGTTTATTTCAAACATATTCATGCAGTTAAAGCTTGAATAAAGACCTTTGTAACATTCGTAATTGGTTACAGAATGTAACATTTCATCATTCATAATCTGGTTATAGTCACCATGAAGAGTTTCACCGAGAAGAAAGAAATCAGGCTTTAGCGAATCGCAGAAGGAGCGGAGTCTTCTTAAAAAGTCATGATTCAGGCAGTAAGCCACATCAAGTCTTAAGCCATCTATATCGAATTCATCTACCCATCCTTTTATGGCAGAAAAAATATGCTGTATAACATCCTCATTATATAGATTGAGCTTTACGAGGTCATAGCAGCCCTCCCAGCCTTCATACCATAGACCATCATTATAGTTTGAGTTGCCATTAAAGTCTATTCTTGCAAACCAGTTAACATAAGCAGAATTCTCACGGTTTTTAAGAACGTCCTGAAAAGCCCAGAAGCCACGGCCTACGTGGTTAAATACGCCATCAAGAACAACCTTGATTCCTTCCTTGTGCAGATTAGAGCATACGTTGGCAAAATCTTCATTGGTTCCAAGTCTTTTATCTATTGTTGTATAGTCACGGGTATTATATCCGTGCGTATCAGATTCAAATACAGGTGAGAAATATATTGCATTGGCACCCAGCTTTTTAATATGGGGAATCCAGTCATTGACCTTAAGGATACGATGTGTAAGGACATCATCATTATCATAAGGTGCACCGCACAATCCCAGCGGATATATCTGATAAAAAACACTTTCATAAGCCCACATATTTGTATACCTCCTAGTATTTTATGATGTCGGGGTCAAAAGCCCCCGACTTTGATACCTACGGATTGTTCCGTGCTATGCACTCCCACGTCTCCGCTCCGCTTCGGTCAGTGCTAAACATGTGCCACTGGCACATAGCACCCTCCCCAATATTCGCATATCGTGGGATTTTCATCCCACTTTTATGCTCATATCGGGGCGGGTCCCAAGGTCTTTCACCCAACTATGAGCGAGCTCATGTGGGTGAAAGACCTTTTGACCCTGGTATCATATTATTTTATAATTATAACATGCTTATGTAACGGCATGTAGTAGAAAAAATATAGATAACTTTATGAAAATGTTATAAAATAGTAATATTTTTATAACCAAAGTGTATTGTAATAAAAGTATACATTGTTTTATAATAAAATTTAATTATGATAATAAATGAACAGGAGATAGATAATGCTTCAGATTCAACACATCCGTAAGGAATATAGAACAGGAAAGTTAGTACAGAAAGCACTTGATGATGTGTCGCTGAATCTAAGGGATAGTGAATTCGTTGCAGTGTTAGGTCCAAGTGGTTCAGGAAAAACCACGCTTCTTAATATTATAGGCGGCCTTGACAGATACGACAGTGGGGATCTTATCATCAATGGAATATCAACTAAAAAATATAAAGACAGAGACTGGGATTCATATCGTAATCATACGATAGGTTTTGTGTTCCAGAGCTATAATCTTATACCTCATCAGACGGTTCTTTCTAATGTTGAGCTTGCACTTACAATATCAGGCATATCAAGGACTGAAAGAAGAAAACGTGCTAAAGAGGCGCTAGAAAAGGTAGGACTTGGAGAGCAGATACATAAAAAGCCAAGCCAGATGTCAGGTGGACAGATGCAAAGAGTTGCCATAGCCAGAGCACTTGTTAATAATCCAGATATTCTTCTTGCAGATGAACCTACAGGAGCACTTGACAGTGAAACAAGCGTACAGGTTATGGAGCTTTTAAAAGAGGTATCAAAGGACAGACTTGTAGTTATGGTAACTCATAACCCTGAGCTGGCTTATGAATATGCTACAAGAATAGTAGAAGTTAAAGATGGAAAGATATTATCGGATTCGGATCCGTTAGAGATAGATGAAAATATTATAGAAAAACCGGTGCACAAAAATATGGGAAAGTCGTCAATGTCGTTTCTTACAGCACTTTCATTAAGCTTTCAGAATCTTAAGACTAAAAAGGCAAGGACTCTTCTTACATCGTTTGCAGGTTCTATAGGAATTATAGGTATAGCACTTATTCTTTCAATATCTAATGGTGTCAGTGGATATATAAGTGCGATGGAAGAGGATACTTTGTCAGAATATCCGTTACAGATACAAAGTACGGGCTTTGATCTTACAGCGATGATGGTCGGTATGTCAGCATCAGGTGACAACAAAAAGGAAAACGATATCGGTGTTACACCTGTTGTTTCTGATATGTTCTCTAAGATGAGTACCAATGATCTGGCATCGCTTAAAACATATATAGAAGGCAATCCGGAAAATATTGAAGATTATGTGCATGCCATAGAATACAAATATATAGTAACTCCTCAGATATACAGGGAGGATAATACAGGATATAGGCAGATAAATCCTGACAAGTCATATGAGATGATGGGAATGTCTTCATCATATGAGAATTCCATGACATCTGGCATGTCTACAAATGTGTTTTATGAGCTGCCCTCAAACAGCAGTTTATATGAAGAACAGTATGAAGTAAAAGCAGGACATTGGCCACAGAATTATAACGAATGTGTTCTTGTGCTTTCCTCAAGCGGTAACATAAGTGACAGGCTTGAGTACACACTAGGTCTGCGGGATAATGCTGAATATGAGAATATGATATCTGCATTTATGTCAGAAAAAGAGATAGATATTCCTGAGAATAACGACAGCTTTTCATATGATGATTTTATTGGCATGACCTTTAAAGTGGTGAATAGTGCTGATTATTATCAGTATGATACAGAGTATGATATATGGAAGGATAAAACTGGTAATGAAGAATATATGAAGGAGTTGATAAGCAAAGGCAGTGATCTGAAAATATCAGGTATAGTTAAGCAGGTTGAGGGAACCACGGCAGCAATGCTTACACCGGGTATAGCATATACATCCGGGCTTACAAGACAGCTTATACAATATTCTGCAGCTAGTGATGTAGTAAAAGCACAGAAGGAAAAGAAGGATACCAACATATTTACTGGTGAAAAGTTTGGTATAAGTAGTGACAGTAAAAGTAAATTTAACATGGAATCACTTTTTCAGATAGATACAGATGCAATAAGTAATGCATTTAAGGTGGATGATAGTATATATGATATGAGTATGCCAGATTTTGCTGCATTGATCAATCCAGATGATATATCAGCGGCATTTGATCCATCTATGTTTGATTCTATGGATTCATCAGTGTTTAACCCTGATAGTTTTGGAGATATATCTTCTGCTTTCGGGGAAAATGGTATGGATTTTGATATAGGCAGTATAGATGCAGACACAGTAAAGAAACTGGTATCAGACAGTCTTACAGATGAAGTTAAAGCATCTATATCTGAAGTATTATATGGTTTCAAGGAATATATGTCCTCTGATGAAGTATCAGCCCAGTTAAGTAAGGATATCAGACAGCTTATTACTGATTCAATGCATGTAAATATATCGCAGGACAGAGTGCTTAAGGAGGTAAACAAGCTTGAAGCCAGATATTTTGAATATATTAAAAAGAATGGTATTGAGGATACAACAGCAGAAAGTGTATTTAAGTTCCTGCTTACAGATGAGGCAAGAAAACAGATATCAGATTCGGCAAAAGAACTTATGAATGATGCTGTGACATTTGATATATCAAAAGAACAGCTATGGAGTATATTTAAAAAGGATGTAGTAGATGGATACGCAGAATATGCCAAGCAGAATGGATATCAGAACATAGATGGTATTCTTGATAAAGTCATAAACAATATGATCAACAGTCTGCAGGAACAGTTTACTGCCAATATACAGAATGCCATGAACAAGATGATGGAAAGTATCATGGGAAATATGCAGCAGGCTATGGAGGCAGTCATGACACAGATGATGTCCTCTATGACAGATGCCATGATGAATGCCATGCAGCTTATGGGAAATAATATGGCAGCTGCACTAGGTTCAATGGGCATGGGAACAGATACAGATGACTATAATTTTAGCAGCGCATTTGGTATAGATACAGACAGCTTCGCAGATGCGATAAAGATGAATATGAACGAAAGTGATCTTTCAGATCTTATGAAGTCACTTATGTCTGATACGGATGTTGCCTCATATGACAATAATATGAAAAAGCTTGGCTATGCAGATTTGTCAGTACCAGGTGAAATAGACATATATCCTAAGGATTTTGAAAGTAAGGATAAGATAGTAAATATACTTGATAACTATAATACAAGCATGAAAAAGCAGGATAAGGATGAACAGGTTATAAGCTACACAGATGTGGTAGGAACACTTATGTCCTCTGTCACTACCATAGTAAATGTTATAAGTTATGTGTTGATTGCATTCGTGGCTATATCTTTAATAGTATCTTCTATTATGATAGGTGTTATCACATATATAAGTGTACTTGAAAGACGTAAGGAGATAGGAATATTAAGGGCAATAGGTGCTTCCAAGAAGAATGTATCGGCTGTATTTAATGCAGAAACATGTATAATCGGACTATGCTCAGGACTTATGGGTATAGGTATAACATTACTTTTCCTGCTTCCTATAAATGCTGTTATTCATACATTTTCAGGAGTTAACAACATCAATGCAGTACTTCCTGTAATTCCAGCGATGGTGCTTATACTGCTTAGTGTATTTCTTACATTTATCGGTGGATTGATACCTTCTAAGAAGGCATCCAAGAGTGACCCGGTGACAGCACTGAGGAATGAGTAGAATAATTAAATTGTTGTTTAACACACATTCTTAACGTACGGACGACA
>ULUC01017265.1_pt1 | contig 14508 bp, 8 predicted proteins | sample 1958151 | NCBI WGS metagenome assembly ULUC01 (sample SAMEA4835750, study PRJEB28245) | human gut metagenome | biome: gut microbiome; material: fecal sample | place: Denmark | collected 2008
AAGGTACAGCTGCTCACCCCGCACCACCCGCTGGACCCCGACCTGCGTGCGACAGGCCGCGAAGCCGGCAAACCGATCACCATCGGCGACAACTGCTGGCTGGGCGGCGGCGTCATCGTCTGTCCGGGCGTCCGGATCGGCAACGGCGCGATAATTGGAGCGGGTTCGGTAGTTACGCGCGACATTCCCGCGGATTCGGTTGCCGTCGGCAATCCGGCCCGCGTCACCCGCACGCTTTCATACACTTAACTGCGACTCCGTTATGTTTACCTCCGGCGCTCCCGATCTTCAATCGTTGATGCAGCTGCTCGACGCGGCCCAAATGGGGTGGTGGAAGGCGGATTTCCGCACGGGCGAACTGTTCTTCTCCGACTACATCGTCGATCTGCTGGGACTCGGCAGCAACCGGGCCGCAGTCGGGGAACTGATGCCGCTGACGCGCGAAGATTACCGGACACGGATACACAACGAATTCCTGTCGCTCAAGGTCGGAAACCATTTCGACGAAACGTTCCCCGTCGTACTGCCGGAAGGCGAAATATGGATCCATACGCAGCTCGTCCGCAAACAATCGGACCCGCAGCAGGGCATCAAACTCTTCGGCTACCTCCAGCGCGTTCCGGTCGCCGGCCGGAAAGAGGCGGACGTCCTCACGCTCGAAAGCAACTATTACGCGGTGCTGAAGGAGAACAAACACATGGACGAGCTGCTCGACCACCTGCCGATCGGCTACTTCCGCATCCGGCTGCTCTACGACGACGACGGCCAGGCGACCGACTACCTTTTCCTCTCGGTCAACCAGACGGCGCAGCAGATTCTGGGCGTAGACGCCGCTGATTACCTCGACAAGACCGCCCGCGAAATAGACATCCCCGTAGACCGGCACATCGACGAGCTGGCGGCCATCAGGCTGGGGGATTACAAGATGGACCAGTGGCATGCCTCCAAAACCGGCCGCTACTGCCGCAGCTTCCTCTACAACACCCCCAACGACGCGACGGAGATCGTGATCCTGATCCTCGACATCACGGACGTCGTCACGGCGCATCAGGCGCTCGACGAAAAGGAGAAACTGCTGCGCAACGTCATTCAGAACGCCCCGATCGGCATCGAGATATACGACCGCACAGGGCATCTGGTGGACATCAACGCCCGCGATCTGGAAATGTTCGGCGTAACCGATCCGGCAGGCATCCGGGGACTCAGCATTTTCGACAACCCCAACTTCTCGGCCGAGATCAAGGACTGCATCCGCGAAGGCCGGGGTACGGACTTCACCACACGCTACGATTTTTCGAAAGCCCGAAGCTATTACGACACCAGCCGGAGCGGCTACATCGACTGGACGGCCCGCATCCGGTGTCTCTACAACGACACGGGCGAAATCACCCACTACCTGCTCATCAACATCGACAACACGGAACTCCGCCAGACGCAGGACCGGCTCACGGAATTCGAAGCGCTGTTCCGCCTTATCTCCGAATACGCGCAGGTGGGATACATCAACTACAACCTCTGCAACAAAGAGGGTTATGCGCAGAGCGTCTGGCTGCGCAACTACGGCGAAGCCGACACGGCCGCCATCGGCGACGTCATCGGCAAATACCGTCATATCCACCCCGACGACCGCACGGTGCTGCTGAACCGGCTGGCGCAGTTCGAGTCCGGGGAGATACAGTCGGCATCGGTCTCCTGCCGCGTCCTGCACGACGACGGCCGGACGACATGGATCAAAAGCCACCTCATCTGCCGCGAATACCGGCCGCAGGAGCAGGTGATCGACATGCTGGGAATCAATTACGACATCACGGCGCTCAAACAGACCGAGCAGGAGCTGATCGCCGCCAAGGAGCGGGCCGAGGAGTCCAACAAGCTCAAGACGGCGTTCCTCGCCAACATGAGCCACGAAATCCGCACGCCGCTCAACGCCATCGTAGGCTTTTCGCAGCTGCTGACCACCGAGGAGGACCCCGAAGTGCGCAAAGAGTACAACGACATCGTGTCGCTCAACAACGGACTGCTGCTGCAGATCATATCCGACGTACTGGACCTCTCGCGCATCGAATCGGGGCATGCCGATCTGGTCAGGACCCGGTTCGACCTGCGGACGCTCTGCCGCGAAGCCGTCGAAACGTTCCGCCTGCAGACTCCGGAGGAAGTCGTGCTGGACGTCGAAAAGGGACTGCCCTCCTGCACCGTCTGCCAATACAGGCAGGGGCTGATGCAGATATTGGCCAACTTCATCCGCAACGCACTGAAATTCACACCAAAAGGATTCGTCACGGTGGGATTCGAACGCAAACGGGACCGGCTGAGTCTCTATGTCCGCGACACGGGCATCGGCATTCCGGCCGAAGAGCTGGACAAAATCTTCGAACGGTTTTACAAGGTGGACACCTTCACGCAGGGCACCGGACTCGGACTTTCGATCTGCAAGAGCATCGCGGAGCAGATGGGCGCACAAATCGGCGTCGATTCCGCCGTCGGCGAAGGTTCCTGCTTCCGGGTCGAAATGCCGATCGCGGAATAAGCCCACGCCGTTTTTGCGGCGGCGGCCTAATCGGCGGAATTTTGCAGATTTTCAAATCTTTTTTATATCTTTGCGAGTTGTCGGAAAACGAATGACGTTTCCGGCAGTTCCGGCTTTGCTCCGGGTGCAGGATCCGAACGAAAACAAAACACATACACCATGAAGTTCAAAGAGTATAAAGGTCTCGATCTGGCGCAGACGGCCGCCGACGTGCTCGGCGAGTGGGACGCCCGCGATACATTCCATAAAAGCATCACCACGCGCGAAGGACACCCCGCGTTCGTATTTTACGAAGGCCCCCCGTCGGCCAACGGCACGCCGGGCATCCACCACGTCATGGCCCGTACGATCAAGGACGTTTTCTGCCGCTACAAAACGCAGCAGGGCTACCTCGTGCACCGCAAGGCGGGCTGGGATACGCACGGACTTCCGGTCGAACTGGGCGTCGAGAAGAAGCTCGGCATCACCAAGGAGGACATCGGCAAAAAGATCACCATCGAAGAATACAACCGCACCTGCCGCGAAGCCGTCATGGAGTTTACGGGCATGTGGGAGGACCTGACCCGCAAGATGGGCTACTGGGTCAACATGGACGATCCCTACATCACCTACGACAACAAATACATCGAGACGCTGTGGTGGCTCCTCAAGCAGCTCTTCGACAAGGGGCTGCTCTACAAGGGCTACACCATCCAGCCCTACTCGCCGGCGGCGGGAACGGGTCTCTCGACCCACGAGCTGAACCAGCCCGGCTGCTACCGCGACGTCAAGGACACGACCTGCACGGCGCAGTTCGAAGTCATCCGCGACCAGAAGAGCGAGAAGCTTTTCGCCGGCGTCGAGGGACCGCTCTATTTCTTGGCTTGGACTACCACGCCGTGGACCCTGCCCTCGAACACGGCGCTGGCCGTAGGTCCCGCGATCGAATACGTCAAGGTCAAATGCCGCAACCCCTATACCGACCGTCCGCAGACGGTCATCCTCGCCAAAGAGCTCGTGCCCGCATACTTCACCAAGAAAATGGAGGGAACCTATGAGATTACGGGCGAAAGCTGGCAGGGTCCCGAACTGGAAGGCATCCGCTACGAGCAGCTCATCCCGTGGGTAAAGCCGATGGGCGACGCGTTCCGCGTGATCGTCGGCGACTACGTGACCACTTCGGACGGTACGGGCATCGTGCATATCGCGCCGACGTTCGGTGCCGACGACGACCGCGTAGGCCGCGCCGCAGGCATTGCGCCGCTGTTCATGGTGGACAAGGCCGGCAAAAACCAGCCGATGGTAGACAGGCAGGGCAAATTCTTTCTGCTGGAGGAGCTCGATCCCGAATTCGTGAAAAATAATGTCAACGCCGCAAAATACAAGGAGTATGCGGGCCGTTATGTGAAAAACGCATACGATCCGAATATCGCCTGCGATGCCGAGACGACGCTCGACATCGACATCGCGGTGATGCTCAAAGCCGAAAACAAGGCCTTCAAGATCGAGAAGCACACCCACTCCTACCCTCACTGCTGGCGTACGGACAAACCGGTGCTCTACTACCCGCTCGACTCGTGGTTCATCCGCACCACGGCCCTGCGCGAGCGAATGATCGAACTGAACAAGACGATCCGCTGGAAACCCGAATCGACCGGCACGGGCCGTTTCGGCAAGTGGCTCGAAGGATTGGTGGACTGGAACCTTTCGCGTTCGCGCTTCTGGGGAACCCCGCTGCCGGTATGGGCTACGGAGGACTACTCGGAGCTGAAGTGCATCGGCTCGATCGAAGAGCTGACGGGCGAAATCGAAAAGTCGGTCGCCGCAGGCTTCATGAAGGAGAATCCCTACAAAAATTTCAAGGTCGGCGACATGTCGGCGGAGAACTATTCGACCAAGAATATCGACCTGCACCGTCCTTATGTGGACGGCATCGTGCTGGTCTCGTCGAAGGGCGAGCCGATGAAGCGCGAAAGCGATCTGATCGACGTGTGGTTCGATTCGGGAGCCATGCCCTATGCGCAGCTGCACTACCCGTTCGAGAACGGCGGCGAGCATTTCAAGACGGTCTATCCGGCCGACTTCATCGCCGAAGGCGTGGACCAGACGCGCGGCTGGTTTTTCACGCTGCACGCCATCGCCTCGATGCTGTTCGACTCGGTGGCTTTCAAGAACATCATTTCGAACGGTCTTGTGCTCGACAAGAACGGCAACAAGATGTCCAAGCGACTGGGCAACGGCGTCGATCCGTTCGAGGTGCTGGCCACCTACGGAGCCGACGCTACGCGCTGGTACATGATCTCCAACTCGCAGCCGTGGGACAACCTCAAATTCGATAGGGACGGCGTGGACGAAGTGCGCCGCAAGTTCTTCGGAACGCTCTACAATACCTATTCGTTCTTCGCCCTCTACGCCAACGTGGACGGATTTACGGGCCGGGAGCCGGAGGTTCCCGTGGAGAAGCGTCCGGAGATCGACCGCTGGATCATCTCGCTGCTCAACACGCTGGTCAGGGACGTGACGCGTTCGCTCGAAGATTACGACCCGACGCCTGCGGCGCGCGCCATTCAGGAGTTCGTGGGCGAAAACCTCTCCAACTGGTACGTACGCCTCAACCGCAAGCGTTTCTGGGGCGGCGGCATGAACGAGGACAAACTGGCGGCCTATCAGACGCTTTACACCTGTCTGGAGACCGTTTCGATGCTCGCGGCGCCGTTCGCACCGTTCATCTCGGACCGCATTTTCTGCGACCTGAACGCCGTAAGCGGCCGCCATACGGACGAATCGGTACACCTCTCGACCTTCCCGAAGGCCGACGGGAAGCTGATCGACGCCGATCTGGAAGAGATGATGTCGCTGGCCCAGCGCGTATCGTCGATGGTGCTGGCCCTGCGCCGCAAAGTCTCGATCAAGGTGCGCCAGCCGCTGACCAAAATACTGATTCCGGTGCTCGACCCGGCAATGACGCAGCATATCGCCGCCGTGAAGACGCTCATCATGAACGAGGTGAACGTCAAGGAGATCGAGCTGATCGAGAACACGGCGGGCATCATCACCAAGCGCATCAAGCCCAACTTCAAGACGCTGGGACCGCGCTACGGCAAATACATGAAGCAGATCGCCGCCATGACCGCGGAGTTCACGCAGGAGCGGATCGCCGAAATCGAAGCCGCTCCGGAGACGATTCTCGACCTCGGCGCCGAGAAGATCGCCGTAACCCCCGCCGATTTCGAGATCACCTCGGAGGACATGCCGGGCTGGCTCGTGGCGTCGGAAGGCAAGCTGACCGTGGCGCTCGACATCACCGTAACGGAGGAGCTGCGCGCGGAAGGCGTGGCACGCGAGTTGATAAACCGCATCCAGAATATCCGCAAGGATTCGGGATTCGAAGTGACGGACAAGATCCGGGTCGAGATCGAGCAGAAGGAGCTTGTGGCCGACGCCGTCACCAAATACGCCGGTTACATCGCATCGCAGACGCTGGCCGTCGAGGTCAAGACCGCGGCACAACCTGCGGGCGGAGTGATCGTCGATTCGGATGTCGATGACGAGCCGGTACGGATCGCCGTAACGCGGATTTAGCCCGTCCGGAACGTCTCCGAGTCCCTTTTTCGGTGAATTTGGAACGGCAAGTGTTTCATGCTGAGCACGATGCGCGGGTATGTCCGGACGGAATCGTATAATGAGATGTAAAATTTGGTATTTACGAAAAAAATAGTTAATTTTACATAAAACCTAATTAAGGAGAAGACGACTATGGCAGACGAAAGAACGAGATACAGCGACGCCGAACTCGAAGAGTTCAAGCAGCTTATCCTGAAGAAGCTGGAGAACGCGCGTGCGGACTACGAGCTGCTGCGCGCCACTATCACCCACACGGCAGACAACGACACGGAAGATACCTCGCCGACGTTCAAGGTCCTCGAAGAGGGCGCAGCGACTCTCTCGAAAGAGGAGAGCGGACGCTTGGCGGCGCACCAGATGAAGTTCATACGCAATCTGGAAATGGCGCTCGTGCGTATCGAGAATAAGACTTACGGCATCTGTAAAACCACGGGCAAGCTCATTCCCAAGGAGCGCCTGATGAAAGTGCCCCACGCCACCGAGTGTATCGAGGCCAAGGAGGGACGCAGGTAGAACCGGAAGGGCGCGCAGACGGACTCCGACGCGGCGTCACGGCCCCGGTACGATTCCGGAAGGCGGAAAAATCGCAGGACATGCCCGGAGATAACATCCGCAGAGAGTGTATATTGAGGAAAAGACGACCGTCACGGCCGTCTTTTCCTGTTTCGGGGAGCCGCTTTTTTATACGTTTTGCCGAAAAATTACGTTATCTTTGATGACATGTATCGCCGGATCTGCATACTCGTACTAACCGTCCTCGCGGCAGTGAGCGTTTGTTTCGCCCGAACGGCCGGTCCCGGCATGCGCGGTCCCGAAATAACTTCGCCCAACATAAACTCGCCCGACGGATTCAAGCCCGACAGCCTGAACACCGCCACCTCCGAGCGCAATCAAAGGCTATATGACAGCATCCAGTCCAAGACTAACCGCCGCGCCGTGCCGCGCATGCTCTACAGAATGCTTTTCGTAAAGCCCGTGCTGGACACCACATTCAGCGGCCGCGTAGTGGACGAAAGCCGCCTGCTGGAACCCTATGCGGGAAAAACCGTGGGCGACATCACCATCGAGCGTCAGCATCCCTTCGACTCCGACGGCAACTGGCTCGAACGCACGGGCAACAAGATACACATGCTGACGCGCGACCGGGTCATCCGCCGCGACCTGCTCTTCAAGCCGGGCGACAAGATCGACCCGCAGCTGATCGTGCGCAACAAGCAGCTGCTCCGCTCGCGCCCCTACATCTCCGACGTCGATATCACCCTGATGCCCGATTCGCTGGATTCGACACGCGTCAATATGGTCATATGCACCCGTGACAGCTGGACGATCAGCGTCGACGGCGCCATCCACGGCGAGGGCCGCACGATGGTCGGACTGTCGGACGCCAACATTTTCGGCTGGGGCAACACCCTGAAGTTCAATACCAACTTCAGCCGCAAAGACTTCTCATACGGCGGCAACATCGTCGAATACGAAATCCCCAACGTTCTGGGAAGTTTCTACACGGCGGATTTTTCGGCCGGACGCGACTTCTACAACTCGGAGCTGAACATGGGGCTGCGCAAGGAGTTCATACGTCCGACGGACTATGAAATCGGCCTTACGTACAGCGATGTCAAGTCGAAGCGCTACATGATCGACCTCGACACTTCGCTGCTCATCAAGGTCCGCAATCTGGACGCATGGGGCGGCAAGTCGCGCTATATCCGCTCCATCAATTCGAGCATATATTTCACGGGACGCTACAGCTACGCCCGTTTCAGCCGGCGGCCGCTGGTAGCCCCCAACCACAACCCCGCGCTGCACGACTACGACGCCATGCTCTTCGGGGCCGGTCTCTACCGCGAGAAGTTCTATTCGGCCAACATGATCTACGGATTCGGCACAAGGGAGTACCTTGCGACGGGTTACAAGGCCGAGCTGGTCGGCGGATACTCGTGGGGCGAATTCAACGACGAAATGTATCTGGGCATGACCTATACGACCGGCGGATTCCGCTCGGTGGGCTATGTCATGGGAAGTATCACGCTGGGAAGCTATATCGACCTCGCAACCGGCATGTGGCGCCATAGTGCGGTGGACGTGGACCTGAAGTGGTTCTCGAACCTGTTCATGTTCAAACGCAGCCGCATCCGCCAGTTTCTGGCCTTCAACTATACGCAGGGCTGGAACCGCGGCACGGGCAGCGACGAAATAATCCGCATGACCCGCATAAACGGACTGCAGGCGCTCAAGGAGCATGTCACCGGCACCAACCGCATGATCCTCAACACGGAGACCGTATTTTTCACGCCCTATCAGCCCCTCGGCTTCCGTATCGCCCTGTTCGGATTCGCCGACTTCGGACTGATCGGCTATTCCCCCAACATCTTCAAGAACGACTTCTTCACTTCGTTCGGCTTCGGCGTGCGCATCAAGAACGAAAGGCTGATTTTCAACACGATACAGATACGTCTGGGACTCGCCTTCGGCAAACGCGGACTGGTCGAGAGCGAATATGTCCGCGTATCGAACCAGACCCGCATCGAACAATACCGTTACCGTCCGACACGGCCCGAAATCGTGGGATTCAAATAAGTCGGCGGACCGGACAGCCAACAAAAAAACGGAGGTCTCGGACCTCCGTTTTTTTATTGCCCTTCGACGATCTGCCCCTTGTCGTCGATCGTCATCACCCGGTCGTACTGTTTCACTTTCGCCGTAAAGTCGTGGAAATCTTCGGCTTCCTGATACTTGCAGGGAACGACCTCTTCGCCCTTGCGGTTGATATAGCCGTACCCCAGCCCCTTGACGAAAACGCGGGCCAGACCGCAGCTGAAAGGATATGCCTCGTGGTATTTGAAGGGTACGACGAGCTGGCCGTTCGTGGCGATATAGCCCCAGCGGGCGTCGTAGAAATCCTCGGAATTTACGCCGAAACGCATCACCGGGGCGCGCATCTCGCTGAACTCGCCGGCATCGTCCCACTTGGCGGGAAGCACTTCGCGCCCTTCGGTGTCGATATACCCGCAGCGCGGCTCCATCCCCTGAAAATTCATGCCGTAAAGGTTGGTATTGAACGGCGCCAGACCGTCATGGAACTCCCCGATGCGTTTATAGCGGAACGAGCTGACTTCATTGCCGTTGCGGTCCACCAGTCCGTAATTGACATTGTTGTAGCTCACCACGGCGACACCGCCCGAAAAGGGCCGCGCCACGGCGAAACGGGGCGTAATCGCCACATTGCCCTTTACGTCCACATAGCCGTAATTGCCGAACTGTTCGAGCATAAAGGCCGCAAGTCCTTCACCCGGCGTATCGAGGTAGTAGTACCGGCAGGGAATCGTCTCGCGGCCCAGCGTGTCGATCAATCCCCACTGCCCGCCGTAAGGCTCGTCGCGCAGCACCATGCTGCCGCCGTAGTTCGTCCGGGCATAGCCGTCCTTGAAATCGGAAATGTAGGTGAAAAAGCAGGGAAGCACCTCGCGACCGTCGGCGTCCAAGAAGCCGTGCTTGCCGCCGCTCGTCACGGGAATCAGCCCGTATGCGTTAGGCTCGCCGATCAGGTTGTAGTCGCACGGCACGACCACTTCACCGTTTTCGCGCAGATAGCCCCACTTGCCGTCGCGCAGCACGCGCATCCAGCCCCGCTCGTCCGGCTCGCCGATTTCGGAATACAGGCAGGGAATAACCATCTTCCCCGACTTATCAACGCGGCCCCAAAGCTCGCCCGCGGCCTGCACCCACGCCATGCCGTCCTCAAACGGTTCGGCAAGCACGAACTGCGGAGCGATCACGAGCCGTCCCACGGTGTCGATATATCCCCAAGCTCCTTCGGGGACCTGCACCGCAGCCAGTCCGTCGGCAAATCGGCGGGCGTCGGCATAGCGGCATTCGATCGCCAGCCGCCCCGTTCCATCGACATAGCCCCAGCGGCCTACGCCCTCGTTGATGTCGAGCACGGCCGCGCGGTTGTCGCTCACCTCCCCTACTTCGGCATATTTGGCCGTACGCTTCTCGAACGACCGGCCGCACGAGACGAGCGTTACGACTGTAAGAAAAAATAGCAGGCGTTTCATAGCTTCTGTTTTGTGTTTCCCATGCAAAGATAGCGCAAGCCGGGCGCAGAACCAAATTTTTCGGTTTTGCACGGAACGGTTCTCCGCAGGGAAGGCGTCGTCCCGGCAAAACCGACGGCGGCCGGGCTGAAAATTCACCGCGCCGACACCCGCCGAGACTGCCGCCAACCGGAATTTACGCCGGCAAGGACAACTTGTCACGGACGATTTCCGCAAGTTTCGGGCCTGCATTGCCCGCACGCCGAAAAAACCCGGAACGGCAGAACCGTTCCGGGCGCGAACTTTTTATGCTTATGGCGGTTGGTTTTCGTCGTGTACAACCGGACGGCAACGGATTTTATCGTCTCAACCCGGCAATCCGTCCCCCTCCGGCTGTCTGCGGTTACCTGCGGCTATCTGCGCGTCGTAATCTTGATTACGCCCTCGCTGCCGGCACCGTATTCCTTGGCGGCCTCCTTGCCCCGCAACACCTCCATACGCTTGATTTTCTGGGGTGCAAGCCGAAGCACGTCCGCTTTGGACGCTTGCTCGCCGTTAATGAAAATCACGTAGTTATCCGGTATCTCCGAAGGATTGTGCAGCGTGACGCGGCCCGTAAAGACCGTTTTGCCGGACTCCGTTTTCGAATGATCCACGCGCATCGTGCCTTCGCCGGTCGTAACGCGCCAATAAGACGGCGTTTCCGACGCCGTCCCGCCGACCGCACCCGCGACGACCGCCCCGCCGTCAGCAGTATCGGCGGAGGAGTCCTGCATATCGACTGCGATCGCCTCGGAGAAGGAGATTTCCGACTTTGCCTGCGCGCGGGCTTCGTCCAGCTGCTTCTGCGCCGTTTCGAGCTGTTTCTGCGCCTGCTTCCACTCCTCGGCCGACATATACCGGCGTGCCGCATCCAGCCCGGCACGGGCGGCCTGCATCCCCGCTTCGGCTGCTTTCAGGCCGGCGTCCGCAGCCTGCATCGTCTGTCCGGTCATAATGCGCATCATCCCCTCCGCAGCAGCGGAATCTTCCCCCTGCACGGCGGCGTCCTTGATAATGCGGATCGACCGGACGTTTCCGGACAACTCTTCCAAGTCGCCGGCATCGACGTCCCGCCCGTTTATTTTCCAGACCATGTCTCCGCCGAGCGAGTCTCGCCTGCCGTCGATCCTGTAGGTCATCGTACGCACCCTCCCCGCAAGGGAATCAGGCTCTGTCCCGGCTCCGCGCACCACGACGGCAGTCGAACTGCTGTTGCCGCCGTACGTGAACGTCTGCATCTGCGGGTCGGCACCGCCCTCCTTCGTCGTGACGATAATCACGCCGTCCCGGCCCTTTTCACCGTACTGGGCTTCCGACGCAGCATCCTTGAGCACCGAAATCGAAGCGATCCGGTCGGGCGACAGCGAATCGATCGATCTCACTTCGCGGCCGTCCACCAGAATCAGCGGATTGCCGGATTTTCCGTCCGAAGGGTCGATTTTTGCGTTCCGAATGAGAATCGTAACATTTTCTTTTTTACCTTTGTCATCAGGAAACACATAGGCGGTGCGGGCGAACGCTCCGAGGGCGAGTCCCGCAAGCGGCAGCACGAAAAGCACTCTGGCTACGGCCCACCGCGACGATCTTTTACGTAACATCATGGTAATACGGTTTTTAAGTTTACTGTGATTAAAGCTGTTGGCGACTGAGTACCACCTCCCGCCGGCAGCTTTCCTTATTAATAATAGTTGATAATGTTTCGCATCGACGCCGCTGTCGAGGACAGCCTCGTCGGCTTCGTATTCGTGAATGGCCCGCAGTTCGCGGCGAAGCAGCCACATCGCGGGATTGAACCACTGGAGGCAGCCCGCGAGATCGGTGAGCAGCAGATCGACTGAATGGCGCAAACGCAGATGAGCCTTTTCGTGCAGGACGATCGCGTCGCCGTTTTCGGCCAAATCCTTCTCTGACAATACGATATAACGATACCAGCTGAAAGGCGTCACCGAGCGGCCGATACGCACCAGCACCGTTCCGTCGGCCAGACGTTCACGACGTCCCCGGCGGATCATGCGGATCACGCCGAAAACCGATCCGAACGTCCAGAGCAGCGTCGCCCCCGCTCCGGTCAGAAAAACAAGGGCCGCGGCCTTATCCCACGGAAACGGTTCGGGCTGCGGTTCGGCAGGCGCCTCGAAGAACTGCTCCGCAGCCGGCATCTCCGGTGCGGCAGGCAGTTCACGGTAGATCGTAATGACGCAGAACGGCAGTATAAACGACAGCACCATAGCCGCCAGCACCACGATACGGTTCAGGCGGTGGAAGGTCTCGCGGCTCAGCAGCAGTTTGAAAAAGAGGTAAAACACCGCCAGACAGGCGCCGACCTTCAGGCTGTAGATCATCAGGGCGTACATGGCTACCGGCGGTTTTGATTTTCGATGCGGTCGATCAGCTCTCGAAGGTCCTCGACCGAAATCTTCTCCTCCTCGACCAGCGCGGAAACCGCCCCAAGATAGGAATTCTCGAAATACTTGCTGATGACACCGCCAAGCGTGCGGCGGGAAAACTCCTCCTCGGTCACCACCGGATAATACTGATAGGTGCTTCCGAAGGTCTTGTGACCGACATAGCCCTTGGCTTCGAGGGCGCGGACCATCGTCGAGAGCGTATTGAAATGGGGCTTAGGCTCGACGGCCAGCGCGACCAGTTCCCGCACGAACAGCGGGCCGTGTTCACAGAAACAGCGCATCAGTTCCTCTTCCCTGCGTGTCAGTTTTTCCATAGCGTCGGTTGTTTTTAAAACCGGGCAAACGAGTATATCCCAGTGTCCGCCAGCAAAGGCAACTAAAAAAAATTCACATCCAACTATTTTACATAGTTTTTAAACTAAAAAATATAGTTTGTATCTGACAAACAGAAATTCAATCCCCAAATTCGCCGCAAACAACACCCGACGACCCGGTAACTCCGCCTCGCCGGGAGTTGGAACAAAAAACCCCGGCCTTACAAGCCGGAGTTTTGTAGGTAAGAGAAAGTGCAGAAAAGAGTAAATATTTTGTTTACAGTTATTTAATTCTCTCTTCTGCATGTGCTCCGAGCAATAGAAAAGCAAAATCGGGCAGGTTTAACGGTGAGTTGTGTTACTTATCCGTTACCTGCCCGAAATGCTTTTATTTGCATTTAAGACAGTCGTTTTCAGTTCGTTGCATTGAATTTCCGCATAACAAATAACTTGACTTAACGTTTAACCCATCCTCAAAGTTCAAGTTATCATGCAACGCAGCACTTTCAAAGTCCTTTTCTATGTGAAAAGGCAGTCCGAAAAATCGGGTCAGGTTCCCGTCATGGGCCGTATCACCATCAACGGCACGATGTCGCAATTCAGCTGCAAACTCACCGTCCGTTCCTCCCTCTGGGATGCCAAAGCCAACAAAGCTTCCGGCAAAAGTCTCGAATCGCAGCGCATCAACGAGAAATTGGAGAATATCAAGACCAATATCGGCAAACAGTATCAGCGTCTCTGCGACCGGGATTCATACATAACGGCCGAAAAGGTCCGCAACGCCTTCCTCGGTATGGGCGATGATTGCCGCCTGCTGTTACAGACCTTCGACGAATATCTTGCGGAGTTCCGCAAGCGTGTGGGCAAAGACCGCGCTTATTCCACCTATGAGGATTACTGTCTGCGTCGCAGGCGTCTTGCCGCTTTCCTCGAATACGAATACCATGTAAAGGACATTCCGTTCAAAGAGCTGAAGCGGGAGTTTATCGAAAAGTTCGTCGTCTACCTCTCCACGGTAAAGGGTCTTGCTTCCGGGACGATCTGTGCCGGAGTCAAGAAACTGCGTCTGATGACCTATACGGCCTATAAGAACGGCTGGATTCTCGTCGATCCTTTTGCAGGGTTCCATGTCAGGCCTAAATACGCCGAACGGCGCTATTTATCCGCTTCGGAATTGCAGGCCGTGATGGACGTCGAACTTCCCAACTACCGAACGGGCATCAACCGGGATGTCTTCGTTTTCTGCGCCTTTACGGGTCTGAGCCATGCAGACGTGGTGAAACTTACCCATGCGGACATCCATACGGACTACAACAGGAATCATTGGATCATCGACAAGCGGCAAAAGACGGGTACACAGTTCCGTGTTAAACTCCTTCCTATAGCCGAAATAATCTATGACCGTTATAAAAATCTGCATCTGGAAGGTAATAAGGTCTTTCCGATCAAACGCTACTATAAGACGATGAACATGTCCTTGCGGCATGTTGCCAGACTCGCAGGATTATCGTTCAATCCGACAATGCACTGCGGGAAACATCATACAATCTCTATCTAATTGAAAATTAAACAGT
>ULUC01054391.1_pt1 | contig 14341 bp, 10 predicted proteins | sample 1958151 | NCBI WGS metagenome assembly ULUC01 (sample SAMEA4835750, study PRJEB28245) | human gut metagenome | biome: gut microbiome; material: fecal sample | place: Denmark | collected 2008
CGGCAGGGCCGTGCCCTGTGCAGCAGCCAGCGCGTTCAGGCGGGCACGCAGAGCAGCCAGCCGGTCACAGCATTCCTGCAGGCGTGCCGGGTAATCGGTGGAAAGCAGCCGGTTGCAGGTATCGAGAGACTGCAGGATCAGATAAGACGGGCTGGTGGAGCCGAACAGCGCCAGTGCGTTGCGCACAGTGCTTTCCTCCTGCACGGGGGCCTTGGGGCCCAGATGCAGGTAGGCTCCCCCGGTGAGCACCGGCAGGGTCTTGTGGCCAGAGTCACAGCAGGCCGCCGCGCCCAGGTCAATGGGGTGGCGGCTCCCGCCGGGCAGAAAGCGCAGGTAGGCCCCGTGGGCGTTATCCACCAGCAGGGGCACGCCGTGAGCATCGCAGACGGCAGAGAGGGCCGCGATGTCCTGCATCCCTCCCAGGTAATCCGGGCTGGTCAGGTAAACGCCGAAGGGTGTTCTCCCCTGCCCGGCCAGCTCCTCAAGGGCGGCGGAAAGGGCCTGCACCGTTACCGGGCAGCTGCACAGCGCGCCGGTATCCTCCGGTGCAGTCCAGAGCCACTGGATGTCGAAGTCCAGCAGAGCCGCTGCATAGAGCAGGGCTTTGTGGGCATTGCGGGCCGCCAGAAGCACCGGACGCTTGCCGGTGCGGGGCGCACCCTGCAAAGCAAGGCAGAGCATGGCCCGGATGCACTGGGAAGAACCCTCGGTGCTGTAATAGGTGTGGATCGTGCCGAACAGCCGGGTGGCGTTGGCCTCGCTCTGCGCGATGATACCCTCGGCCTCGTAGAGCTCATCGGCACCCCGGATCTCGGTGATATCCCACGGCTCACAGCCCAGCAGGCTTTGCCCCTTATGCCCCGGCATGTGGAGCCGGGCAGTGCCGGACTGGGCGTACTGCCGCACAAAATCGACGATGGGGGTGGTCATTTATTCGCAGGCCTCGCCGTCGGCGCAGGCATTGCAGGTGGAGCCCAGCTGGATGGGCACTTCGATGCCCTGCGCGGCCAGCTCCTGATTCTGTGCCACCTGGATCATAATGGCGCACTCCATCCGCTTGCGGAACAGCTCACAGCCGTACTCGTACACGCCGGTAATGCTGCCGGTTGCGTGGTAGGAGTTGGCTGCACAGCCGCCGGAGCAGTAGAGCTTTGCCCAGCAGTCCTGGCACTCCTTGCGGGCGTAGGCGTTGCAGTGCTTGAACTCGTCCCGGACTGCCGTGTTGGTGACACCCTTCCAGATATCGCCCATCAGGTACTTGGGATCGCCCACGAACTGATGGCAGGGATACAGATCGCCCCAGGGGGTCACAGCCATGTACTCGGTACCGGAGCCGCAGCCCGAAATGCGCTTGTAGATGCAGGGGCCGCCGGTCAGGTCGATCATGTAGTGGTAGAAGGTGAAGCCGCGGCCCTCACGGTTCCGCTTGATCATCTCCTTGGCCAGGATCTCATATTGCTCCTTCAGGATGGGCAGATCTGCCTCGGTCAGAGCGCTGGGGTCACTGGGGTCGCAGACCACGGGCTCCATGCTCAGCTCGGTAAAGCCCAGATCTGCCATGTGGAAGATATCGTTGGTGAAGTCGGTGTTGTAGTGGGTAAAGGTGCCGCGCATGTAATAGCCCTTATCGCCGCGCTTCTTTACAAACTCCTGGAACTTGGGCACAATGGTATCGTAGCTGCCATGGCCGGCGTAATCCTTGCGGAAGCGGTCGTGGACTTCCTTGCGGCCGTCCAGGCTCAGGACCACGTTGTGGCACTCCTTGTTGCAGAAGTCGATGACATCATCGTCAATGAGCATGCCGTTGGTGGTCATGGTGAAGCGGAAGTTCTTATTGTGGATCTTCTCCTGCTCACGGCAGTAGGCCACCAGCTTCTTGACCATATCAAAGTTCATCAGAGGCTCGCCGCCGAAGAAGTCCACCTCGAGGTTGCGGCGGCTGCCAGAATTCTCAATGAGGAAATCCATTGCACGCTTGCCCACCTCAAAGCTCATCAGGGCACGCTCGCCCTGATAGCGGCCCTGCGAGGCGAAGCAGTAGGAGCAGTTCAGGTTGCAGGTGTGGGCCACATGCAGGCAGAGGGCCTTGACCACGGTGTTGCGGTTCTTGAAATCGAACGCGAGATCCTCATAGGTATCGGGGCTCCACAGCTTGCCGGATTCCTTCAGGCTTGCCACGTCATCGATGCACTGGCGCAGGTCGGCCTCGGTCACGTCCTCACGGTCGCCGTACTTTGCCATCATGGCGGCAACGATCTCGTCGGCGGTGTGGTCGGGGTACATGGCAATGACATCATACGCCACCTCATCCACCACATGCACTGAGCCGCTGCAGGTATCCAGCACGATGTTATAGCCGTTCAATTGATACTGATGTACCATTTTATTCTCCATTCCATTGTAACATAAAAAAATGCCGCCCGGCAAAGGCGGCATCCGATTTGCAGAAATTACTTGTTGCTGTTCTCGCACTTCTGGTTAGCCACGCCGCAGGAAGTCTTGCAGGCAGACTGGCAGGAAGTCTGGCACTCGCCGCAGCCACCGGTCACAACGCTCTTGGTCAGGTCACGAGTAGCGATCGTCTTAATACGTTCCATAATTAAAAACCTCTCTAGCTCCAAATAGTTGATACGCAGAACCACCTGCGCATTGTTATCTTGATATAGGATAGCACGGTTCAGGGATTCTGTCAAGATTTTTGTCGCATCTTCTGTGGGCAGTATTTTGTAGGCTGTACAAAGACGAAGCCTTACCCCACCGGCTGATACTTTTCCAATATTGTATGCAGCCCCAGCTCCCGGGCCTTGCCCAATAAGTACCGGTAGCGGGCCAGAAGGGCCTGCCGCTCATAGATGTGCTGTTCGATGAGGTCGGTGTCCACCTCAAGGTCGAACATCATCTCATTCCGGTGCAGGCAGAACAGGCACTCTTTCAGCTCCTCCTCCAGCTCCGGGTGGTAGCGTTCGTGTTCGGTGTCCCGCGGGATGCGGGGCGAAAGCAGGGTCTTTTCCTTTTGCGTGGTCTGGGTCATAGCAGTTCCTCCTCTTTGTGCGTCTTTGCTTCTTCTGATTTCCAGTATATGCAAAGCGCATGAGAAGGATGACGGAATCAAGCAGCTCGCAAGAACTCCCGCGAAAGTGCGTCTTTTTTCCGATTTCTGCAAAAAATTTCAAAAAAGCGCTTGACAAAGCGGCGCTTTTTCCGTATAATAGCACACGTTGAGCGGCTCACCCCGCAAGACAGACCCAAGCTGATGGGGATTTGCATAGTGGTAGTGCGGTAGACTCTGACTCTACTTGTGGGAGTTCGATTCTCTCATCCCCAACCAAAAAGACATCCGAACACTCCGGATGTCTTTTTTTGTCGTATCCGGGTTATGGAGTGCACTCCGCCCTTGCACACGAGAGGAGTATTGGACATGGAAAACATCAAGAAAAACTTCGGTTTTGGCTGTATGCGCCTGCCCTTGAAGGATGGTGAGGTCGATCTGGCCGAAACCAGCCGGATGGTCGATTATTTTCTGGAGCAGGGCTTCAACTACTTCGACACGGCCCACGGCTACCTTCAGGGCCGGAGCGAGACGGCGCTGAAGGCCTGCCTGACCAGCCGTCACCCCCGCGACAGCTACATCCTGACCGACAAGCTGACCGGCAGTTTCTTCAAAACTGAGGCTGACATCCGTCCCTTTTTCCAGAGCCAGCTGGAAGCCTGCGGTGTGGACTATTTTGATTTCTACCTGATGCACGCCCAGAGTGCAGCGTTTTACCAGCATTTCAAAAAATGCCGGGCCTATGAGACCGCTTTTGCGCTGAAGGCCGAGGGCAAAATCAAGCATGTGGGCATCTCCTTCCACGATCATGCCGAGGTACTGGAGCAGATCCTGACCGACTACCCGGAGATCGAGGTGGTGCAGATCCAGTTCAACTATGTGGATTACGACGACCCCGCCGTGCAGAGCCGCAAGTGCTATGAGGTCTGCCGCAGGCACGGCAAGCCCGTGTTGGTCATGGAGCCTGTGAAGGGCGGCAACCTGGTCAACCTGCCCGAAGAGGCCCGGAAGGTGCTGGACGAGCTGCACGGCGGCAGCCCAGCCAGCTACGCCATCCGCTTTGCGGCGGGTTTCCCCGGCATGATGATGGTGCTCTCCGGCATGAGCAGCATGGAGCAGATGAAGGATAACCTCAGCTACATGAAGGACTTCCAGCCCCTGAACGAGACCGAGCTGGAAGCCGTGAAAAAGGTGCAGTCGATCTTCTGCGGCATGAACCTGATCCCCTGCACCGCCTGCCGCTACTGCACCGACGGCTGCCCCAGGCAGATCGCCATCCCCGACCTGTTCGCCGTGATGAACACCAAGCAGATCTATCACGACTGGAACGCTGACTTTTACTATAATAATGTCTATACCGGCGCAGGCCGCCGGGCATCTGACTGCATCCAGTGCGGCAGGTGCGAAAAGGCCTGCCCTCAGCACCTGCCCATCCGCAGACTGCTGACTGAGATCGCCGCGGAATTTGACAAGCAGTAAATAAAAAGAGCGATACAGCAAACGCCGTATCGCTCTTTTTTCGTTAACGGTAATTAGTAATTCAGACCGAAGCCGCTGCGGTAGTAGTTGCCGTCGGCATCGCAGTAGGCGTAGCTGCCGCCCTTGACGTTGGCGAGGATGGCGGGATCAATGTACTGATCCTTATCGTAGCCGGGCACGTCGTTGGGAGAGGCGCAGATCTCGCGCACCACACCGTCGATCTCCTGCTCGGTGATGGCAATGACGGCGGGGTCAGAGACCATGGTCAGGCTCAGCTTGCCGGTGGGGGCAAAGTCGCCGCTGATGACATCGACCTGAGCGTTCAGGGCGTTGTTCAGGGCAACGGCGCTGACGGTGTACTGGATGGTCAGTGCGTCGCAGTAGGGCTCCAGCTTGTCCAGCAGCCAGGGGTTGCAGACCACGCAGGTGCCAACCACCTTGCCACCGCGGGCATGGATGGCATCGGCCAGTTCCTTGATCTTCTCCACGTCCTTCAGGGTGACAACGGTGACCTTGTTGCCGGTCTTTTTCTGGCTCTTGTTGCGCTCGCGCTCGTCGGTGACGATCTCACCCATCTCGATGACGGGCATTGCGTACTGGTTGAACACCAGACCGTTGCTGATGGGCCAGACGTGCAGGTAGAGCACATCGGCTTCCTCCGGGGTGGCCACCACGGTGTAGCCCTTCTTCTCAAAGGCTTCCGTCAGGGTCTTGCGCAGAGCGGCATCCTCGTCCGTGTTGCCCAGACCGGCACCCATGGCCTGTGCCATCTGTGCAAAGCCGGAGTCCACACCCTTGAAGGTGACGATGCAGACCTTCTGGCTCTTGGCCAGAGGCAGAAGCTTCTCGTGGTTCTTGACCAGAACAACGGCCTTTTGGTTGGCCTCGTAAGCCTTCTTCTTGGCACCATCGAAGTTATCCACGCGGGCCTGATCGGCCTTGTCGGGGTCGAGGTAGGGGTTATCCACCCGCTTGGTGCGGAACAGGCTCAGCAGACGGTTGTAGCTGGCGCGGTCCAGATCTGCCTTGGGCAGCAGACCGTCCTCCACAGCCTTGACGATGTTCTCGGGATCGGTGTTGCCGCCGATGACATCGGTACCGGCAGAGATGGCCTTGGCGTAGCGCTCAGGCTCGGTGAGGTTCTCCACGCCGTAGATCTGAACGGTGGTGATGCCGGAGTCGGAGTTGACATAGCCGTCAAAGCCCATCTTGTTCCGGGCCAGATCGGTGATCAGCTCCTTGCTGTAAGCGCTGGGCACTTCCTCGGTGCTGGTGATCTCGCCCCGGTAGGTCTGGGGCACGGCACGGCCATCGGTGGCAATACGGGAGTAGTCCGGCATGATGGAAGAGACCTTGTGGTCAAAGGCGCGCTGGAACGGGGGCAGATGATACTTTTCCATCGAGCCGGGGGTGCGGTAGATGCGCCACTGGCCGATGGGCACATGGGGCTCAAAGCCATTCTCAGAGGGGGCATCGCCGGGGAAGTGCTTGATGGTCAGAACAACAGAACCCTCGTTCAGGCCGTTGTCGCCATCCTGATAGCCCTTGACCAGAGCCTCGGCAATATCGCTGGTGACATCGGGACGCTCGCCGTAAGTACCGGAGGTACGGGGCCAGCGGGGGTCAGAGGTCACATCGACCTGAGGGCCGTACATGATGTTCAGGCCCTCGGCCTTCATCATCTTGCGGTCGGTCTGGGCCATCTCATAGACCATGTCGGTGTTGCCGTCGCCAATGACAGCCGCGCCGATGCCCAGAGAATCCGGGTAACCGATGTTGATGGGGTTGGTGTGGAGAGAGTACGGAATGGCCACGCCGCCCTTGCAGGCCTCGTATTCCAGCATCTGGGTGCCGGCGTTGTGGTACAGGGCCACCATGCCGGCCTCGCAGCGCATGTCACCACGGTAAACACCGGCGGCAATGTGCTTTTCCAGAACATGGCTGTCATCAATGCTGACGGTCATGCCGGGCAGAGGGCCGGGCATGGGCTTTTCACCGGGGTTGTGGTGCTTGTAGATCTTGCCCAGCTCCAGCTTGCCTTCGGCGTTGGTGGCCTCGGCACGGGTGGGCACCACAGGGGTGTTGAACAGGGTGTTCAACACAAGGCCTGCCTGCTGATCCAGCCGCAGATGCTTGACCATATCCTCAGCGCGCTGCTCAGGGCTCAGCTGCCAATCCTTGTAGGGGGCCAGCTCGCCGCTGTTGTCCAGATCCTTAAAGTACAGGCCGTCCTTGACGATCACGCCGCAGGTGGTCACACCGATGTCGGGGCCGTTGACGTTGTGGAAGATGACCGGCTCAAGATACTGATCAATGATCTGCTCGCCCTCTTCCAGAGCGTAGGGTGCAGGGATCACGCCGTCTTTGGCATCTGCCCACTGGTCGGCGCTGGTATACCGTGTCTGCATAATATTTCTCCTTTGTCTCTGTGCCTGCAACAGCACAGCTGATATATTACTTGCCTGTTTATTATACTTCCAGTGCAGATCGTTCGCAAGCAAACAAATAAAAAAGTCACAAACTTTGGCGTAGTATACAAGGATGCTCTGCCGGATTTATGCAACTTTCCCCTATCCTGATCCACAAACCGGGTTCGATTCCTGCTGACAATGCTGCATAAAAATAACCCTCTCCGTCAAAGCCTGCGGCGTTGACGGAGAGGGTCGTATCCTTAATTTACCAGATCATCTGGATGCGGCCTGCGCCGTACGGATCCTCGTAGTTGAGCAGGTAGCCGGGGTAATCGGCCAGCGGGCTGTTGGCGCTTGCCAGATGCGGCAGACCGTTGGCATCCACGCCGCCGAACATGGCTGCATAGCTGGACATGACAAGGTAGTCCTCAGAGACATAGTCTTTGATGAGAGTCGCGCCATCAAACATGGCAAAGCCATCGCCCAGATTGCGCAGGGTGTAGTTCATGCCGGCCAGAGCGTAGGTGGCGTTCGGGTCAAGGGGCTTATAAGTACCGGTGGTCTTGTCGTAGATCTCCACATTGCTGACACGCGGGGTGGCGGCGCTGCCGGTCCAGACGTTCTTGTCGTTGGTCTGAACGGTGTTGGGGGTCCCAGTGTGGATCGTGTACCTGGCACCTGCCACCTGCAGGAAGCCGCCGTTCTCCTTGCCCTCAGCACCGGCAAAGCGGGCACCAAACTCCAGAGCGTCCTGGATCTGCTGACCGGTCACGGACATCAGGCAGGCCACGTTGCCAAAGGGGCTGACGGTCTTGCAGGTCTTGAAGCTCCAGGGGCCGGCCTCCACATCGGCGCGGATGCCGCCGCCGTTCATAATGGCGACATCACAGTGGAGCTCCTCGATCTCGTTGAAGTAGGTGTAGATGCCGTCGGCCACGAAGTCGCCGAGGTTGGTCTCGCCGGAGCGGATGCGGCGCTTGCCGGTGGCGGGATCGTTGATGTAGAATTTGGTATCGCCCACTGCGATCTCCTCGCCCAGCATATCGTCCACTGCGCTGATCCAGTTGGAGGCGGTGGCGGCCACGGCAGCATCCAGACCCTCGTAGGTGTCGATGAGCTCAGTGGTGATGGTGCCGTCCGCGCCCACAGTCATCTTGCCGATGTTCTTGAAGTAAGAACCGGTCTGGGTCAGGGTGACTGCCTTGCCGGAAGCATCGGTGACCTGCTTGTTGGCCATCACGGTGTGGGAGTGGCCGTCGATGAAGGCGGTGAAGCCGTGGGTGTGTGCAATGACTTCCTCACTGGTCCAGGGAGAGGAGGAGGGGTCAACGCCCAGATGGCCCAGACCGATGATGGTGTCAGCGCCCCAGAACTCAGCCTTGTCGATGGCTTTCTGAACGGCATCGTAGAGCTTCTGGCCGTCCTCGCCGCCCAGAATGTCGTAGATGTACTTGGTCTGTGCATCGTTCATAAAGTAGGCCGGGGTGGACTTGGTGAAGGTCTCGGGGGTGGTCACGCCCACAAAGGCGATCTTGCGGCCGCCCACAAAGAAGAACTTGACGCTGGGCAGGACGTTGAAGCCAGTGCGCAGATCGACCCAGTTGCAGGAGACATAGGGGAAGTCGGCTTCCCGGATCACAGCCTTGGCGCGGGCCATGCCGTAGTCGAACTCGTGGTTGCCGGGGGTGGCCAGATCGTAACCGGCCTCGTTCATCAGCTCGATGATGGTAGCGCCGTCATCCATGGAGCCGTAAGCGGTGCCCTGGATATGGTCGCCTGCATCCACCAGCAGCACATCCCGGCCGGTGTCCTCGATGCTCTTTTTCAGGGCAGCAATGGCGGCATAGGTGGGCTTGGGGGACTTGTTGTCGATATAGGTGTGGACATCGTTGGTGTAGAGGATGGTCACATCCGCTTTGTCACCAAAGAAGCAATTGGTCTCCTCCGCAAAGGCGGCGGGTGCACCGACAGAAACTGCGGTCAGTGCCGTGGCAGCACCGGCAGCCTTGATAAAGCTGCGGCGGGTAATGAACTGTTTCACAGGGAAAGACCTCCTTTGATTCAATACGCTCTTTCAGCCCTCTCCTTCCATGCTGTGCAGCGTTGTTTTCCCTTTTGGGGAACTGGCGGGCTTCAGCAAGACCGAGAGGGCTGTTTGTTACCTAAATCTTAACATAGAACCCCAGTTTCCGCAAGGGATTTTTGTAAAATTCGTGTCAAGGAATCCCACAATAGTCATACTGTTTTGGTAAAACGTTTGAAAATTCCGAGAAAAAGGGCAAAGCCCCGCATCCCATGGAAAGGGTGCAGGGCTTTGCCGCATTCAGAAAAGAGGGTCAGAGGATCGGGGGACGATTCTCTGACAGCATCAGATGGCATGGTATTCCTTGAGGAACTTCTCAAGGTCGGTGCCCTCGATCTTCTTGAGCACTTCCTTGAGGGCCACCCGCTGGATGAAGGGCAGATCCATATCAGTGATCTTCTTGCCGTCACGCAGTTTGACCGTTGCATCGATCAGGCTGCGGACATCATAGGTGCTGCCCCAGACCTCGGGCACGCCGCGGTCGATGTTGAGCAGGGTGTAAACCGCTTCCATACCGGTGCGCATGGAGTACTCGGTGGTGAAGATGGTGTCACGGCCGGTCTCGGCAAACTGGCCCAGGAAGGCGAAGTTGACAGCGCCCTGGGGCACGATGTCGGGGCGGTCGCCGAAGGCACGGGGCATGAAGAAGGCATCGATATAGGGCATCATCACAGGCACGGTGTTGGCGCTGTGCTCAGCCAGCTCGGCAATGTCCTCCTCGGGCACGCCGATGTGGTACAGCCACTCCATGCAGATCTCGCGGCCGGTGCAGTCGCGCATGGGCTTCTTGACGTAATCGCCGGGCTTGTCGCTGAACAGGCCGTAGACCCAGACGCAGAGCTGGTTCTTGGGCTGGTCACGGAACTGCTGCTGGCGGTTCAGGGTCCAGCTGAGCAGCCAGCTGGAATCCTTGACCGTGACGATGCCGCCGGTGACGGTGTGGCCGCTGAAGGGGTCACGCTTGCAGATCTTCTTGATATACTGGGGGATCTTGTCGTCCAGGGTGGTGATGGTGGCGCTTTCCCAGTTGGACAGCTCCGGCTGGGAGCAGAACTTTTCGGGATGGCCGAAGGAGGGGTCCTGTGCGGCGATCTTCTTCCACAGATCCCAGCCGTTGCCCGGCCTGATGGTGGGATCAAAGCCTGCGGCCTTGTCCTGAGAGCCGATGGTGCAGCTCTCCACGCAGCCGCCGTTGGTGATGAAGAGCAGGTCGTTCTCGGTGAGGTCGATGGTCCTGCTCTCACCCTTGTGATCCACGGTCACGCTGCTGGCCTGCTTTTTGCCGCCCTCGATCCGGAACTGGACATCGGTGACTTTGGTCTCGTACTGGAAGTCCACGCCGTGGTCCTTCAGGTAGGTGACCATGGGCAGGATGATGGACTCGTACTGGTTGTAGCGGGTAAAGCGCAGGGCGGTGAAATCGGGCAGACCGCCGATGTGGTGGATATAGCGCTTGAGGTAGAGCTTCATCTCCAGCGCGCTGTGCCAGTTCTCAAAGGCGAACATGGTGCGCCAGTACATCCAGAAGTTGGAGGAGAACACCTCATCGTCAAAGATATCGGTGATCTTTTTGTCCTGCAGCTGCTCGTCCGGGGTGAAGAAGAGCTTCATGATCTCCATGGCACCCTGATCGGAGATGGCGAATTTGCCATCGGTGTGGGCATCCTGGCCGCGGTTGACAGTGGCACGGCAGAGGGACTTGTTGGGGTCCTCCTTGTTCAGCCAGTAATACTCGTCCAGCACGCTGGCACCCTCGGTCTCCAGCGAGGGGATGGAGCGGAGCAGATCCCACATGACCTCGAAATGGTTGTCCATCTCACGGCCGCCGCGCATGACATAGCCGATATCGTACTTGTAGCCGTCGCAGGCACCGCCGGGCAGCGGGTCCTTCTCAAGCACATGGATGTGGTCGCCCTGCATCTGGCCGTCACGGACCAGGTAGCAGGCGGCAGTCAGGGCCGCCAGACCGGAGCCGATGAGGTAAGCAGATTTATTGTCAACGCCCTCAGGCTTTTTGGGGTGTGCAAATGCTTCGTAGTTGCCACTGGAATAATACATACTGGGAACCTCCTGTTTGTTTTGTGCTGCGGGGAATTCGCCCTCTCAGTCTCGCTGACGCTCGCCAGCTCTCCCAAAGGGAGAGCCTATACTTCTGCACGGTCAGCGGCTTCTGGGTCATCCCCTTTCGTTGTGCCTAGTATACCCCAGTGGTTTTTTCAGAACAACAAACAAATCCTGAACAGTGTATAAAATTTATACAAAACACAACCATTGTCGGAAATATGACGAAACTGTGTATCACCCCCCAGTCACCTGCGGTGACAGCCCCCGCTAATAGGGGGGCCTTTGGCATTGCATAAAGCTTTGCAAGTCCCCCTTTCCGCACAGACTGCACCATTATGCCAAGGGCTCCCCTACTAGGGGAGCTGGCGCAAAGCGCCTGAGGGGTTTAGTCCAACAAAAAAAGCGCTCACCCTCCAGGGAAGGTGAACGCTTGCGTTTCTTTATCAGTTATTTCGTTTCGGGTGCCACCTCAAAATCGACCTTGCCAAGGTTGATATCGGCGCGGACGATGGTGATCATCATGCTGTCGCCCAGGCTCCAGGTCTTGCCGGAGGCGGGGTCAGAAAGGCGGATTCCCTCGGTGAGGGTGGTGCCGGTGGCGGTCAGGCTGGAAGCAGGTACAAAGCCCTCCACGCCGTTCTCCAGCTCCACAAAGATGCCGCGCTGGGTCACGCCGGAGATGATGCCCTCGTAGCACTCACCCAGATGGCGGCGGGCGTACTCGGCCTTGTAGTAATCCTCGGCCTTGCGCTCGATCTGAACGGCCAGCACTTCCCGCTCGCTGGACTGTTTGGAGGCCTTCTCCGCGAAATCGGTGTAGCGGACGATCATGGTCTCCTTGTCGGTGCCGCTGAGCAGGTCGGTCATCATGCGGTGGATGGCCAGATCCGGGTAGCGGCGGATGGGGCTGGTGAAGTGGGCGTAATCCTTGAGCACCAGACCATAGTGGCCCTTGGGCTTTTCCTCATAGCAAGCCTTGGACATGCAGCGGAGCATTCCGGTGTTGACGATCTGCTCAAACGGGGTGCCGCGCACGCCCTCCAGAATGGCGCTCAGCTCCTTGGGGGTGGGCACTTCCTTGGCAAAGTGGTCGTTGATGCCGCAGGCCTGCAGCAGGCTGTGCAGGCGCTCCAGCTTCTCGCCGTTGGGCTCCTCGTGGACACGGTAGACAAAGGGGATCTGCTTGACCCGGGCAAAGTGGGCGGCGCACTGGTTGGCCAGCAGCATGAACTCCTCGATCATGGCCTCGCTCTCGCCGGAGGTGCGCTTTTTCACATCGATGCAGTGGCCGTTCTCATCCAGAATGAGCTTGACTTCCCCGCTCTCGAAATCGATGCAGCCGCGCTCCTTGCGCAGGCGGGCGCGGTGGGCGTACAGCTCCTTCATGGCGGGCAACTGATCCAGCACCTCGGCGTACTTGGCCTGCGTCTCGGCATCGGCAGTGCCGGCCAGCAGGGCGTTGATCTCAGAATACACGCCCTTGACCCGGCTGCAGATGATGGACTTGACGAACTTGTAGTCGGTCAGATTGCCGTCCTGATCCAGACGCATCAGGCAGGAGAACGCCAGGCGCAGCTCCTTCTCGTTCAGGGAGCAGATGCCGTTGGAAAGGCTCTTGGGCAGCATGGGCACCACCTGATCCGCATAGTAGACCGAAGTGGCGCGGTTGAAGGCTTCCTCGTTCAGCTCACTGCCGGGCTTGACGTAGTGGGAGACATCGGCGATGTGAACGCCCAGCTCATAGCCGCCACCGGGGAGCCGGGTCAGGCTGACAGCATCGTCGATATCCTTGGTCTCGGCGCTGTCGATGGTGAAGATGGGCAGAGCGCGCAGATCCATGCGACCCTTGCAGTCCTCCTCAGACACGGTCATGTCCTCGAACTTCTTGGCCTCGTCCCGCACCTTCTCGGGGAAACGGGTGTGGATGTCCTTGGCATAGAGCAGGGCCTTGGCGCAGCGCTTGGCCTCCTCGCAGCTGCCAAAGCGCATGGAAACCCCCACGCGGTGATCTTCCTGCCGGGTCCCGCGCTGCAGGATCTCCACAGCCACCTTGTCGCCGTCCTTCGCGCCGCCCTCGCAGTCGCGCTGGATGGTCATGGAGATGGCCGGGCAGTCATCGGGCACGAACTTCAGGCGGCCCTCGATGCGGCGGACAGTGCCCACCATGTCGTTCTTCTGCTCGAGCACGGCAAGGATCTCACCCTCATCGCTGCCCTCCACCCGGGGGTGGGCAAACTTCTCTACCAGAACGGAATCGCCGGGCATGGCACCACGGGTGAAGCGGCCCGGGATGAAGATATCGCCGGATTCATCCTCCAGCATCACAAAGGCAAAGTTCTTGCCCAGCTTGACCACCTTGCAGGTCAGGGCCTTTTCGGCACGGCCGGAGCGGGCAGTGAAGAACACGCCGGACTTCTGGCAGACCACAGCATCGTGCACCAGCTCGTCCAGAGCCTCCATCACCTTGCGGTCCGCGGCACGGTCGCCGCCGAACTTTGCCTTGAGGTCCTTGACCATGCAGGGCTGGTTCTGGATGGCATGTTCAATTTTATCGCGTAATGACATATTTTTCTCCTTAACACTTTTCCGGCATTCTCCAATGGAACCCGGACAACTTCTTTCCCACGAGAGGTTTAGACAGAAAAACAGCCCCGCCTTACACGGGGCTGTACACGGGTGCTCAGGCCAGACGGCTGGCGAACACACAGGCCAGGATAGCCACCACAAAGAACACGATGCCTGCAATGCGGGTCACCTTGGCCAGCATCTGATCCGCAGGGGTCAGGCGTGCATTGTTGGCACCGCCCACACCACCGTTGATGGCACCGGCCAGACCCTGACCGTGGGTGTGCTGCATCAGGGTGAGGAGGATGATGACGGCCGAGACGACCAGCAGGATGGCACCGCCGACGATTTCAATGACAGACATGGATGGAACGCTCCTTTTATCTTTAGTTTCATAGAGACTGCATACAAATACAAGTGTATGATAGCACAAAAGCCCGGGAAATGCAAGAAAAACCGTGAGCTACGGGGCCAGAATTTCCAGCCCTGCCGCCACCCGGGCAAAGATGGCCGCGCTGGAAAAGGCAGGCTCGGCCTGCGTGTCCTGCAGCACCACGATGGTATAGCGGGGCTGTTCTGCCGGGACAAAACCCGCAAACCAGTAATTTTTCAGCTCTGTACCGCCGGAAAACTGGCCGGTCTGGGCCGTGCCGGTCTTGCCTGCCGCGGTCTGGCCGGGCAGGGCGGCCT